>Ga0154347_1143_pt3 | contig 19928 bp, 8 predicted proteins | sample RifGroA2_FD_115875 | JGI IMG/M metagenome (GOLD analysis project Ga0154347, IMG submission 115875) | Bacteroidetes bacterium GWA2_31_9
CCAAGTTCGATTGCTTTTGCTCCGTTAGGTTCACGCCCACAATTTTTAAATTCCCAACAATTTTGTTTTTCCATATTATTTAACTTTTAGTTTTTTGTTAATTTATTTAATGAAAACATACAAGATATGTATTTTAGTAAAAAGGTATAGAGGATATATAGTAAAAGGAAATCGGGAAATACTAAACGTTAAAATGATTATCCTTTAATACCTTTATACTGATATTCCTTTATTCCTATAAATCTCTTTCCATAGTTTCTATATCACACATATTAGTTTAATTATTTTTTGCTGCTTCTAATTCTAAAGCTGCTTCTTTTAGTCTCTTTTTCATTTCTTTTTGTTTTTTGAAAAAGTCTTCTTCCATATTTAAAATATGAAACTGAGCCTCTGCTTTAGCTTCTTTAATTAAAATCGCATCTCTTGTTTTTTGCTCTTCGGCATCTTTAATGATTTTTTCTTGTATTACTTTCATTTCTTCGAGATTTTGTCGAAGCTCTTCATCAGATGAAACTAATTCTTCGGTCTGTTCTTTTAGCTGTCTTTCTTGTAATACTGATTTTGTTATTTCATTTGATAATACAATTACTTTATTATATTTTCCGCTTAAAGCCATTACAGGAGTATAGGTTTCATAAAACCATTTATCTTCATTGTTGAATTTAAATTGATGAGCACCTGAATGTTTTTCGCCGTTAAATAGTTTTTTAACTAACTCATTCATAGCAGCATGTTTGTCTTGAGGCATAAATTTAATAATTGATTCACCAATAAAATCGCTTTCAATAATCCCTGATTGTTCAAGGAATTTCTGATTTACAGTTGTGATTTTTGCATTTAAGTCAAACTCGTAAGTTCCAAGAGATTGGTTAATTCCGTTTAATACAGCTGCAAGTTCTGCCTCCCTTTTTATTGATTCTTCTTGTGTAGTATGTAATTCTTCGAGCTTTTGATTGTTCTCGTGTATTAGTCTTTCTATTTCGTGCTTTTGAAGTTCATCTTTTTTAGCTAATTCATCTTCTAAATTTTTTTGTTGAGTTATGTCATTAGCCATGAATAAAACCTTATCTATTTGTTTATTAGAATCGAAAACAGGAGTTAATGAGCATAATAGCCATTTGTCGTTATTTTTTGAAGTATGTCCTTTTATTGTAAAATCTGAACTTACACCGGTTGAAACAATTTCGAAACTATTATCAAATATGTCGAATTGATTTTCGTAAATAAACTTTTTGATATTTTGATTTACAAGATTCGCTTTTTCGATTTCAAAAACTTTATTAAATTTTTCATTTAAATTAATAATTGCACCATTTAATTGAAGTTCGGCTTTAGCAATTGTATTGTCAATTGCATTAACAATTCCAGTAAATTCAGATTCGCGTTTTAAAATTTCGTCTTGGGTTGAATGTAATTCTTCAAGATTCTGACGCATTTCTTCCTCTTGTTGAAGTAGAATTTCTGTTTGATTTTGAGATTTTTCGAGAAGACTAGAAGTCTTGATATTAATTTTTACAGTAGAAATTGTTGACGCAATACTTTCACCAATTTTTTCAACAAATTGAATTTGATTTTGTTCAAATATATTAAATGAAGCAAGTTCAATAATTCCAAATATTTCTTCATTAAATTTCAGTGGAACAATAAGAATGCTTTTAGGTGGAGCATCGCCTAAACCGGAAGTTATGTTTATGTAATCATTTGGAACATCGGTAATGTAAATAGTTTGTTTTTCAAGGAAGCAAGTGCCAATTAGACCTTCACCGATTGTAATTTTTTTATCAGCAAATTTTTTTCTGTCATAAGCAAAACATGCCATTAATTCAAGATATTTATCATTTTCATCATCATTTAACATAAATATTCCACCTTGATTTATGCCCATAAATTGCACAAGGTTTTTTATAATATTAAATGAAAGTTTTTCAAGGTCGTCGTTGTTTTGACGTAAAATTTCGCCAAAAATTGCAAAGCCTTCTGTTGCCCAATTTCGTCTCTTCTCTTCAAATTCTTGCTTTTCTCTTTCAAAAGTAACTGTTTGTAATCCTTCTCTCATTTCTAACAGGGCTTTTCCAAGTTGACCTGTTTCATTAAAAATAGTGAAATTTTTATCAAATTTTCCGCTGCCAACTGAAATTGCAAAATCGTGAGTGTTTTTCAAATTATCCTTAATAGATGATATTGAATTAATTATATCGCCAATTTCATCTTCACTTTTACATTTTATTATTTCAGGGAAATTTCCAACACTAATTTCATTTAAATAAATTTTAATCTTTTTTAAACGTGTATTAATTAATTTTATAGACAAAAATGCAATTATAATTGAAAATAATATTGCTATTGAAAGCAATACAATATTAACAATAAGCTTATTATCAGTAATATTTGCAATTTCTGATTTATATTCACTTTGTAAATTGACTAAAGATGAAATAATGTTTTCTATTTCTTTTTCAACAATTTCGCTTTTTGAATTAATTGATAAGTCGATTGTTTTAGCTTCAGAAATTAAATCATGTAATTCTAATTTTGATAATGTTGAACTAGAATCGTTGCTCAATTTTTTTTCAAAGATATTTATTTGAATTTCTGCTATTCTACTGGCAGCAGGTATAAAATCAAAATTATAAAATGCAAAACATGTTGCGGATTTATTAATAACTTCATTGATTAATTTCGTATTATATCCAACGGTTTGAGCGTCTAATTTATCTAAAGAATTATTAATTTTATTTATTAAAGTACTTATAATTGGAATTTCGGTTTTATGTTTTTCGATATAATAAATTAGTTCGTTATGATTACTTGGATTTATAATTTTCAATTGAGTTAGTTTTTCAGAATTAAACATATAGTTTAATTTTTGAAAATTACTACTGAGTTCTGAAATGTTGTTTATACTTGAATAGGTTTTAATGCTTTTGGTTTGAGAAATATAATCAAAAACACCAATTGTAGCAATAAAAATAATAATACATGTATAAACAAATAATAGTTTGTAAATTAGTTTAGTTTTTCTTGTATTTTTTAACATAATTTATTTAATTAAATTCAGATAAAAATATTATAAAACATTATATTTGCATAAAAACTAGAAAATATCAATTTGTTTTTTGATAAAAATCAATTATGCCTGATAGAATTTCTAAGTTATTAAGAGACATTAAATTATTTGATAATTTAACAGAGATTGAATTTAAACAATTGTGTAGTGCGGTTACTACTATCAAATTCAAAAATAATGAAGTTATTTATAAAGAAGAGCAGGATATAACTCATTTAATATATTCTGTAAATGGCTTAGTAAAGATTTATAAAACAGAAGAAAGTAATTATAAACTTGTTAATATTATTACAAAATTAAATTTTATAGATATTATTTCCTCTATTTATTATAAGAAATATAGATATACTGCTATTGCTGCCGGAAAAAGCACTCAATTATATTACATTAATATAAATGTAATTAAGGAATTGAAATATAAAAATATAAATTTTGTAAATGATTTATTAACGAAAGTTTGTGAAACCATTAGCTTGTTTCATAGTTTTAAGAATGATATACTTTACAAGCAAGTAAAGCCAAAAGTTGCTTACGCTCTAATCTATTTTGAGAGTGTATTATTCGATGATGATAATAATCTGGTAATCAGTAAACACGAACTTGCAGATTTACTGTATATAGCACACGAAAATTTATCGAGAACATTAAAGGAATTTTCAAATGATAAACTTATCGAAATAAAGGGGAAATCAATAAAGATTTTAAATCAAAAGTTATTATTAAAAATATGCAATAGTTAAAATCACTGATTCAAATATTTTGCATTTAAACCTAAAGCCTCGTTATAATTAATTTTATGTTCAACAGAATCAAGTACATAAATAGCATCAAGATATAACTGTTTTTTAAAAGAAATTTTATTTTTTATCGACTTATTGTGAATATTATACATCCACTGTTCAGTAGCCTTTATTCCAGTAAAAACATCAGTTAAAATAGTGTCTGGAGTTACTTTAATAAAGCTATCTATTAAATGTGGTAACGATGTTAATACAATTTGCTTAGTTTTTTCATTTTCAGCTTTATAACAAGAAATATATTTATAAGAAGAGTCATATTTTTCAGTTAACAAATAAACTACACTCAGGTTAAATATTGATTCCTGAAAATTTTTAGAAATTAATAACGCTTCTTTATAATACTGTTCAGCCATTAGATAATTTTTTTTCTTAAAATAACATGAAGCAAGATTATTAAGGTTTCGAAGATGATATGGGTTTGCTTTATTTGCATCACTAAATTGATTTAAAGCATCTTCTACTTTATTAAGCGATAAATAAGCCATGCCACTGTACCATTTAATTGGTGTTGAAATAGGGTCGATGTTGTAGTAAAATGTATTGATTTTTTCAATTTCGCTAATTGTATTAATAAACTTTTTTTCTTTTTTAAATTGTATTGCATTTTTTGTATGTATTTCAGCAATAACTCTTTTATAGGAAAAGAAAATAATGTATATATTAATGATAATAAACAGTATAACTATAAACCTTGAAGCAAAATTAAGAAGCCATTTTTTTAATATTGATAAACTATCAGAATCAGATAGTATAAAGGCTACAATTATGATTAGTAAAATTGATTGACTAATTCGTTCTTTTGGAAAACTAAAAAATGATATAATAATATAACTAATCAATGCAAATAATAGAAAATAGTTAAACAAATCAGACTTCTTTGAATAGATTGATTTAAAAATAGATATAAATAAAATCGCAAAAAATAAAAAATAAAACAAAAAACCTAAAATACCAGTTTCTGAAAGCACCCAAATAAAATCGTTATGTGGTCTCTGAAAAAGCAGTTCACCACTTTCGGAACGAAGTCCGGTAATCCCATACGATGGAAATACAATTTTCCAATTACCAGATCCAACTCCTGTAATATAATTATTTTTAATTAATTGCAGGGATTTTGTCCAAAGTTCAATTCTTTCTTGTGTAGAACCAAAATTATAATTTTTAACCCATTCTACTTGTTTTTTTAGTGTTTCTGTTGAGTCAATTTTAGAATATATATAAGTTGATAAAACAATTGTAATAATCAATGTCGATATATATATTATGCTTTTACGGTACGATTTTATTAATATATTTTTCCAATTTAAGATAGTATAAAAAAATAAAGTAACAATAGCTGAAACAAATAATCCTAACCAAACTGTACGCACAAGTAAAAGTATTATTAAGAAAATATTTGCACAAAGCACTGTTAATGTGAATATTTTCCATATTTTTTGTTGAGTTTTAATAAAATAATATGAAACAAATGGAATGGTTAACAATAGAACTTCAGCAAACATATTTCGATTAGCAAAAACAGATTTTATTTTGTACGAAAGTTGATGATTATAAACTCCTATTTTCAAAACCTGATAAAGTTGGTAAATTCCAATTAAAATTATGGCAAAGCAGAAAATAGTAACTATTTGTGTTGTAATAGACTTATAATCAGTATTGCTAAAAAATATAAGCATATTAATTAGCAAAATAAAATAAACAAAATTTTTAAAAATCTCAATAAGTGATTCCGTAATATTTATAGCAGAATAGGAGGTTAAGATGCTAATAATCAAATATCCTGCAAATAGGCTTAATGCAACATGACTTAAATTTTTATACGATTTTGAAAAATATAAATATAATGTTTGAGCTAGAGTTATAATCGATAAAATAAATAACTGTACAGGTAAAACTGGGTCGATTAGTTTCGTTGAATAACAAAAAGGTAACACTAAAAAAAGAAGAATAATACTTACATTTCCTACTCGTTTTTCCATAATTAACGTTTTCTATTCAAAAAAAAATCATGTCATAAACTAGCTACGACATGATTTTTTTAGTTATACACAAATTTATTAATAAATATAAACTTTTTTTACAAAAACATTTTTTTCAGATACAACTTTTAACCAGTAAATTCCAGTGTTTTCGGTCTTGAAACTAATTGACTTTTCAGCAGATGATAGCTTAATATCTTTTTCATTATAAACTAATCTACCTGATATATCAAATAGTTCAATTGAAATAGGTTGATTTTCAAATCCACTTAAATTAATAATCATATTACCATTATTTGGATTTGGGTACACCGAAATTTGTTTTGAAGAGTTGTTTCTATATGCAATAAAATCATTTATAACGTTAATGTAAACATAAGTACTATCAATACAGCTAAAAGTATTTTCAACAATAAGTTTAACATTATATACGTCAGACGAATCGAAAACATGAGTTGGTGATTCAATTATAGAAGTTTCGCCGTCGCCAAAATCCCAAGTCCATTTATTTGCACCAATTGAGTTTGATGTGAATATAATTGTATCGCCAATTTCGTATTCAGTTTCGCTTAAATTAATATTAGCAGAAATAGTATTAATTGTTATTGATTTTGTAACTGTAGAAGTATCATAAGCATTTACAACCTCAAGTATTACATTATAAATTCCAGCTAATGCAAATGAATGATATGGGTTTTGTAAAGAAGACGTAGTTCCATCGCCAAACGACCATAACCAACTTTGAGGTGCTGGTGAAGTAGTATCATTAAAAAGTACAAATCCACTGCAAATGTCAACAACATCGTATGTAAAACCAGCAACTATTGGTTGATAATTTATTGTAACTGCATAATCTTCAACTTGACCATATTCAGGATTATTACATGCACTAAGAGAAGGTGTACCAATTGCATCTGATACAATTCTTAATCTTAGTGGTGTATCAAAAGTAGCTACACTAGGAATCAGAATATTTGCTACATGCAACATGCCATTACTTGATGTCATAATTTGTTCTGATGTTGAGAAAAATCCATTATTATTATAGTCAATATATGCCACAACTTTTTCGCCTAATAAAGAAATTGTGCTAATAGTGATTTGATAAGTTTTACCAGCAGTTAAATTTGTAGTATAAAAACATGAATAATCTCTATAATCATTTAAACTATCATTAGTTACATTTGCAATTGTATTAAAATACACTGCTTTTATTCCTGTGGTAGCTGATGGATATAATGTTGTAGGATAGCATGTTGCAGAAGTTAGACTTGATAAATTATCAATTACAATAGTTTTGCTGATAGTATCGCAACCAACGCCATTGCAAACAATCAGGCTTACAATATATGTTCCTTCGGAAGTATATGTAACTTTTGGATTTTGTTGCGTTGATGTTGTTGCATTTCCAAATGACCAATTCCAGCTTTGAGCAACAGTACTTGAATTGTCGCTAAACGAAACAACTCCATTGCATGGGTCGATAATATTGTATGAAAAATCTGCCGAAATATTTTGATATTTTATTGTAACAGCATAATCCTCTATTTGTCCATAAATTGGACTATTACAAGCACTTAACGAAGTTGTGCTAATTGCATCTGAAACAATTCGAAGTCTTAATGGAGTATCAAATATTGCATTATTAGGTATTGTAATATTTTCAGTGTGTAACAATCCACTGTTTGAAGTCATTATAAGTTCATTTGCCGAAAATATACCATTATTATTATAATCAATATATGCTACAATTTTTTCGCCTAAAATTGAATTTGTAATAACTGTTAATGAATATACTTCGCCTTCGAATAATTCGGTCGAAAAATCGCATGAATAATCCATATAATCATTTAGACTATCGTTTGTTACATTAGATAATGTGTTAAAGTAAACTGCTTTAATTCCATTATCAGAAGATGGATTAACAGTTGCTGGGTAGCATGATGCTAAAGTCAGGTTACTAAAATTATTTATGGTAATAGTTTGACTTGCTGAATCGCATCCAGCACTATTACAGGCAAGTAAAGTAACTGTATAAGTTCCGTTTGAAGAATAATTCTTTATTGGATTCTGAAGCATTGAATATGTTCCATCACCAAACATCCAATACCAAGTAGTTGGCTCATTTCCAGAAACATCATTGAATTTTATTTTTCCACTACATTCGTTAAGAATTGAATAATTAATTATTGCAACTGGAGTCATTATTGGATTTTCAATTACTACTGAATAATCTTCAACTTCGCCATAATATACATTTGTACAGGCATTTATAGAATATCCTGAATAATCGGTTACAACTCTTAACCTTAAACGTGTATCATGAACAGCCGATGATGGTATTAAAACTGAAGCAGTATGGTTATTTAAATTATTTGAGGTTATTATTACTTCACTTGTTTCATAAGTACCATTATTATTGTAGTCAATCCATGCTTTAACATTTTGATAATTAAATGTACTAATATTTAATGTATAACTTTGTCCGTGAATTAAATTGGTTACATTTTCGCAAGAATAATCGTTATATCCAACAAGGCTTTGTGTTGTAGTTTTATTAATTGTGTTAAAATCAACGTTTGAAATACCTGTATAATCGGAGTAGTAGGAGGTTTGTGTGCAAGTAGCTGCTAATGAGCCAACAAACGGAATATTGATTTGTTTAATTATTGTATCACAACCAAAATTATTGCAAACTATTAAGCTAACATCATAATTTCCAGCTTGTGAGTATGTATGATTTGGGTTTTGAGTAAATGATGAACTTGTTCCATCTCCAAAATTCCATTTCCAAGATAATGGTGTATTTGACGAACTATCTGTAAATGAAACTATGCCCGAACAACCAGAAGTTAAATAACCAAAATCGGCACAAGGTAATGAAATGTTACTTACAATACATGGAATTATGATTACAGAGTTTAAAGGGTCGTTAGTATTAAGTGTAATGTCTATGCTAGATTGACCCGATGCAAAATCATCAGAATAAAAAGTCATATCATATTGTGAGCTATCGCCAGAAAGTATGTTTAGGGTATCTAAAGATCCTGTATTTCCTTCTGTCCAGATATTAACATCATCTATTGTCCAGTTATCCATTCCTGAGCCTGAAAAACTAACTTGTCGCCATTTAAATCTTGTACTTGATGTGATTGCAACTTGTGGAACAGGTTCATAAATATGTGTATATGAATCATAATTATTGGCTAGGTATGTATTTAATATTGTCCATGTGTAACCACCATTTGTAGAATATTCTAAAACAACATCTTCGCCTGAATCTGCATTTTCGCAAGGAGAACTTCCACTTCCGAATTTAAGATTAAACTCAACTCCTGCAGTATTATTTAATTCAAGATCAATAGTTTCGGCATATCGTGACGAGCCATCGTTGAAATAAAGTGAATTATAGCCACTATTTGCACCACAATCTCCTGATGTTGTTGCAGTTGTAGCATACCAAATACTAGAGTTAATTCCTGATTCAAAATCGTCTTCTAAAATTGTAGATGTGCCTGAAATAAAAGTACCATCAGAAATTATTACCTCAAGAGTTGAACCACCGCTATTTGAAATTTGTAAACTTACTGAAGCTGAATCATTGCATGTTGTGAAATTTATAAATAAGCTATCGGGTGTTACGCTAATAACTGGTGGGGGCGTAGCAGTTCCTGTTAAGCAAATAGTTTTATTAATGTCGTTATTATAGATATATAATGTATCGCTATATGAGCCAAGTGTTGATGGATTAAACGATACTTGTAAAGTTGCTGTATCGTTTGGTAAGACATAAAACTGATTTGATGGCGACGAAAAGTCTGAATTTGTAAATAATAAATTGCTAATCATAAGTGTATCGCAACCAAGGTTTATAATTTCTATTGAATCAGTTTTTGTAGCATTTTGTATTACTGAGCCAAAATTTATACACGAAGCCGAAAGTGCAATTTCTGGTTGTCCTGTAATTGTCATTGTAACAGATACTGTATCAATAGGGTGAAGAGGGTCGTTAGTATTCAAATATAAGTTAGTATTATAAATTCCTGCCAAATTTCCATTTGTAGATAGAGTAACATTAAAAACTTCACTTGAACCCGAAGAAATTATGTTTGTAGTAGGCGAAATTGTGATAAAATTTGGTAAATTTTCAGATTGTGCCCAAAACATCGCATTAGAAATAATTCGTGCAGCATTATCATCGTAAGAATAATAATCGTAGCCAATATAAATAACTTTTCCTAAGCCAATTTGTCGATATGTAACAACTTCATTGGTTAAAATATTTTCATAGTTAACAACACAAAAAGCATCAGAATTTGTAAAGTTACAATATAAAGTAGCATCTTGAGCAGGTATTATTGATGGTAGTGAATTAGCTAATGGGCTTGATGGGTCAATAACGTTTAAATTTCCATAAGAAGAACTACTTAATGAGCTACCGCTAAATAAACCCATATTAAATAAATGTTGATTTGAAATGGAATAAGAACCTGTAAAAATTGCTGTACCGCCATTGCTTATAAACGACTGAATAACTCTTGCTAAGGAAGTAAATGCACTAGCACTACCTGATTCAATTTCGGGAACTAATAAAACATCTTTGCCTATCAATGCTGATTGAAGCACAGAAGCTGATATAGTGCTAGTTTCGGTAAGTATATAATTAGTAAAATATTGATTTATGGCTGAAATTGTGTTTGGATATTCTCCGTATAAATCAACACCATAAGTCATTGCCAAAATATTTAACTCACTTGCATTTCCAGCGTTTTCAATATTTACAATTAATTCGCCAACACCAGAGTTAGTAACAGTTAATGGAACAGTAATAGAATCGTTACAATTTGCAAGATTTACATTTATATTTAATGGTGATACAGAATAAGATGGCGATTGTTGAACTACAAGAGTATTAATAATTGTATCGCTAGTAAAGCAGTTAAATACAATTAATGTAATATTAAAACTCCCAGAAGTGGCAAAAGCATGGCTGGGGTTTTGAAGATTTGATGTTTGTCCGTCGCCAAAATTCCAAAGCCATGCAATTGGAACATTAGTACTTTGGTCGGTAAAATCAACTGATGAATTTAGCGGAGGATTATTGTCGGAAATGGCAAAGCTTGCATTTGGTCCAGTACCAGAAGGAACAACTGATGTCCATGATGCTTCAAAACCAGATGCAATTACTGAACCATCGGAGCTAAAAACTAAATACATATTTCCTGAATAAGCAGTTAAATCAGGCGGAATAGTACTCCCCGCGGCAGAATATATCAGTGTAGATGAAGAACTTGTACCATCGTAAATATATAAATCGTCGCAACAACTCTCTGTGTAAAACGAACTGAATGATAGTGTAATAGAGCTAGCACAAGGTATTGAAATTAAAAAACTGCAATTTTCACCATTTTGATAGTCGCCTGATGGTCCACCCGAATCGTATATTATTCCAGTTTGCTCTATTGACGAAGTAGCAGAACACATTGTATAAGTATTTAAAACTGATAAATAGTTTGGCATATATACGGAATCTACACCATAGGTATTTGCAATTCTTAATGAAACATCATACTGTCCAATAGTACTATAGGTAACAAGTGGGTTTTGTAATGTAGATGTAGATGGTGTGCCTCCCGGAAACTGCCAGTACCAAGAAGTAGGAATATTTGTTGACATATCATTAAATTGAACTGGAGTTCCAACATTTACAGATGAAGAAGTTGCTCCAATGTGTGCAACTGGAGGATTCTGATTGTCAAGTACTACTACTGTATAATCTTCGGTTTGACCATAATAGCTTTGATAACAGGCATCAGAAATTGTATTATTCTGATAATCGGAAACAACTCTCATTCTTAAAGGAACTCCTGTTGCTGAAGTTGCTGGGATAATAATCGAACCTGAATGAATAATTTGATTATTTGAGACATAAATCAATTCATCAGTATTATTGAATTGACCGTTATTATTAATATCTATCCAAACTTTAACATTTTCGCCATAGCTACTTGTTGAAATTGTTATATTATATTGCAACCCTTCGGTAACAGTTGTTGAGTTTCCGCAAGTAAAATCCATATAACCTTCATCAGATAAACCCGACGAATTATTAATTGTATTAAATATGAATTGTGAAATTCCACATGAACCTGGCGAGCTTGTTCCTGGCTGACACGAAGGAGTGCTTGGTCCACCAGAATTTGTAACTGTAATCAAATTATTATACAAAACAGTATCACTCGAATTACAAAGTGAATTTCCTGTTACAATTAATTGTACTGAATAATCTCCAATAGATGAGTATGAATGGCTAGGATTTTCGACAGTGCTTGATGTGCCATCGCCAAAATCCCAAATATATGTACTTCCATTTGTCGAAGTATTTGTAAAATTGATAGTTGCAGGTACTGTGCAAGAATAACTCTGAGATGGTGTAAAGTTAGCAATTACAGCGTTTGTATATAAACTTCCAATTCCAACAGCATACCAAGCATTTGTAACACTAATGACTTCGGCAGAACATGCACCAAAAATATCCTCGGCAGCTTGAATTGAATAAAACCTTGCATCGCTATAATTAGAACTGGCTGTAAGATAATTTGTTAGATTATAAAATGCAATTTGAGCAGCATTATTTATTCCAATTCCTGAAACATTAAAACTATTACCAATATCGTTTGTTCCCGAACCTCCTTCACTTAAAAGATAAAACCAATAATTCATAACGCCACTGTTACAATGAACTTCTTCATAAGGATCCCAATATGTACCCATGTATGTATCAGGATTTTGATATTGGTTTGGATTTGCCATATTTCTGAAGGCTCCACCGATTAACGAAAATTGGTCGCCCATTAAGTAATTTGCTGTCGATGGATTTGCATAAAAATCTATAACTACGCCAAAAATATCGCTGAAAGATTCGTTTAATGCTCCCGATTCGCTCGAATAAATTAAGCCTGCTGAATATTCTGTTACTCCATGAGTAAATTCATGTGCTACTACATCTAATGAAGTTAATGCTTCTGTTTCATATCCATCGCCATCGCCAAAATACATTCCTTGTCCATCCCAATAGGCATTACTATAATTATAGTCCAAATGAACATAGCTATAAATTTTTGAACCGGCATTATTATATGAATTCCAGCCGTAATTTGAAAAATAATAATCGTAAGTCATTTCTGCACCAAAGTGTGCATCATAAGCTGCATTGTCTTGATTTGTGGTAGTATTCCAATAGTTATCACTGTCGGTAAAGTCAACTGCACTATATGAATCAGAACCATTATTGAGGTCATAAGTTTCAATTCCACCACCTCTGCCAGATTCTCTTAATCGATATGTGCCGCTGTATGAGTCGGTTGTAATTTGTCGTGTTCCACAATATTTTGTAACTGCTGTTCCATTTGAATCGCTACTTATTAGGCGATTAGTTTTTTTCAAAATATTTCCATTTTTAGCATCTACATAAATAAATTGTCTGCTTAGAGGTTTAATAGAGTAAATATCAACCATATAAGCTAAATAATATTTATTTTCTAAAGGCAGAATAACTAATTCAACTTCCGAATCATTAGTTTTATATAATTGGGCATTTACATCGTTTTTTGCTAAATTAAAAGCTTCGTCTTTACTAATTGAAGGTACTGTAACAATTGGTGTAAAAGGATTTATTTCGCCATTAGCCGAAAAAGGACTATTGTTTTTAGAATGAATATAAAAACAGTTATTAATTACTGGAATGTTATTGTAATATAAATTATATTTTGAATGGTTAATTCCTAATTTATCGTTATACTGATTTATTAAAATAAAATTATGCTTTGAAGATAAATTTAAAGTGCTTAACAACCATCTATCGGCTTTAGCTACTGGAAAAGAAAAGCCTTTATTAAATTTAACAAAGTTTATTTGTTTGCTTTTTTCATTAAGTCTTACTAAAGAAGTGTTTGGAACATATTTTTCAGCATCTTTTTTATAAAAAACCTGCGAATATGATTTAGGTAAGATTAGAAAAAAACTAATTAAAAATGTAAACAATACTAATAAAAATGCTCCATTTGAAAGCAAATATGAAATATTTTTTTTATAAAAAACATTCATACAATTCATGCAAAAGTTAATTAAATTTTTTTTCATATAATGATTTTTTAAAAATTGAATATACAAGTATAATAAACAATAATGTACTTAGCAAATAAAAGTAATGAAAATATTAAAAAAATGTAAAATTATTTCACTACTGTTCTGTTAATAGGATAAATTTAAACTTTTATGTTTGTGCGACCCCATTGACACGACATATATCACTTCCATACGGGACTTTGAATACTTGAAGTGATGTTTTTTCTACCAATATATCGTCCTTAACAGGACTTTTATAATGTTTTAATTTATCTCATGAGCAGTATAGCAGGGTAAATCAGCCAATTATCTAGAGTTTGTCCATAATGTCCGATTTCCTCATAATTATTGGAATTTGTTTGACATTTATTTTTTGTTTTTTTGAGTTTTCTTACAATCACTATTTAGCTAAAACAGTTATTAAATTTTCAAAAAGTCGTGCAAGCAGGCTTTTATTTTCTGTAATAATGTCGGCTGTACCAAGCATTTCGGGTGTATATGTTAGTTTGTTTCCACGGTTTGTAACAAGGTTATTAGTAAGTTTTACATCTGCTATATAAAAAGCATTATCGGAAATAAGCGAAATATCTGTTATTTCTCCATTTATAGTTCCGTATTCCATAAAAGGAAAGTGGTCGAGTTTTATATTTACCTGCTGTCCTGATTTTACTTTTCCGGCACCATTCATAGGTAATTGCATTCGTGCCATTATTTTACTTTCTTTTTCGGGAACTATTCCCATAATTCGTTCTCCGATATGTATATATTGGTTATTTTTCCAAATTCCTGATAAGCTTACAACTCCATCAATAGGGCTTTTAATTATATAATCTTGTTCCCATTTATTGATTTTGGCTTTAAGGTTTTCGGAAACTTCAATAATACTATTTTTCATTTCTGAAAAATTTTCATTTTGTTTGCTTTGTAAGTCAATTATTTGTTGCTCAAGTTGAGAAATTGAAATTTGAATATTGACTGATGCTGTTTTTGAATTTTCGTACATTAATTGTTTATCAATAAATTCTTTTCTGTTTTTTTCAAAATCGGCATCAGAAATAGCTTTTGACAAATGTAATATTGAATCGCGAGCAAATTGTTTTTGCGAAATACTCAACTGTTCTTCATATAACTTCGATTGCTGTTTTTGTTTTCCTGATAATTTCCGATAACTCTCAATTTCTGAATTAAATGATTTAATTTTTTTAAAAAAGTAATCATTTTCAATTGCAATACGGTGAGCTGTCACACGTTTTTGAAGTTCAGAATACTGACTTTGAAGTTCGCCTAAATTATATCGCTTAACAAACCATATTATAGTATCTGATTCATTTTTATAATAAAATCTTTCAAGTTCAGATTTCAACTCAAATACATGATTGTAATCGGCAGTATTTTCAATAATGGCAAGAATTTTTTCTTTTTCAACTTTTTCTTTATCTGTAACAAAAAGTTGAGTGATTCGTCCTTCTGTTTTGGCAAATAAAATAATAGGAATGTTTTCGGTAACTATACTAATTTTGGTTGAAATAATATCCGGATATTTGAATATATATGCTCCTGCCAACATTAATATTACGATAGACGAAAATATTATTATTCCGAAACGTACAAACCATGTTGGATGCTTTTCTAAGATTTCGTCTAATTCGTCGTTTCTGAGTTCTATATTTTTTGACATAATTTTTGGATTTTTATTTTTTTATTCAATATTTAACCCATTCTGGGTTGTACTAATTTTTTTATTATAACCACTGGTTTCATCAGTGGTTATTGATATTTTATCCTTTTGGGATAATCTGACTTTTATACATTATTGTCATTTGTTTTTTAATTTCTGTATTTAGTATATGAACCTCACATTTCGAGAGTATTTCGATTACGCTCAGCAACCAACTCAATGTATGGTAGGTTTAACCTCCCAATTCTAATTGATTGATAACCAAATTGAAATATTCGCCTTTTAACTTTATCAATTCAGTATGAGTTCCTTGTTCTGCAATTCTTCCATTTTTTAGTACAACAATTTTATCTGCATTCTTTACTGTACTTAACCTATGTGCAATAACCAGCACGGTTTTTCCTTTATAAAATTGGTTTAGTTGATGAAGAATTTGTTTCTCATTATTTGCATCAAGAGCATTTGTGGCTTCGTCGAAAAAAAGAAATTCAGGATTTTTATAAACTGCACGTGCAATCAAAATTCTTTGTTTTTGTCCCTGACTTAATCCATGTCCTTCTTGACCAATTTTTGTATTATAACCTAATGGTAATGATTCTATAAAGCTATCAATATTAGCCAATTTTGCAGCATTCATGAGCCTTTCAATATCAATATTATTGTATTCGAGAACAATATTATTAGCAATTGTATCGGAAAAAATAAATCCGTCTTGCAACACAGCTCCGCAGTGTTGTCGCCACATTGAATGGTTCACATTTCTGAAATTTATATCTCCTAAAAATACCTCCCCTTCTGAGGGTTGATAAAATCCAAGCAAAAGTTTTAATAAAGTTGTTTTTCCGCTTCCGCTATTACCAACAATTGCAGTAACTTTTCCTTGTTGAATTTCGAGATTTATCGAATCAAGTACTTTATGCGAATGTGGTCCGTCGTATTGAAATGTAAGCGAGTTTATTTTAATATTTCTGTTTTCGGGAAGTTTTGAAATTTTCAGCATTTCGCTAATTTCTTCGTTTGGTTTATCGTGAATTTCACCCAATCTTTCTAAACTTATGCTGGCATCTTGAAATGAGTGCATAAACTGAATAATATGCTCCACCGGACTATTTAACTGTCCTATTATGTATTGCAGAGCGACCATCATTCCTAATGTAAGACTTCCATCAATTACAGCAGTTGCAGCCATAAACGACATTGTGAAATTTTTGACTTCGTTAATAAATATTGCTCCTGATTGTTGATATTGGTTTAAATTTAAGTTTCTAATACTTATTTTAAATAGCTTTGCCTGAATACTTTCCCATTCCCATCGTTTCTGATTTTCGCAATTATTAAGTTTAATGTCCTGAATGCCATGTATTAGTTGTAAAACTTTACTTTTATCTTCGGCTTGTTTTGAAAATCTTTTAAAATCGTATTCACGTCGTTTGCTTAAAAATAAATACGACCAAGCTATATGCAATATGCTTCCTACAAAAAATATTAGAAATATTTTGCTACTATAGATTGCAATCACAATTCCGAACACAATTAAGTTGAAAATTGCAAACAGAATGTTAATTACCGATGATGTAAGAAATGTTTCGATACGATGATGGTCGTTAATACGTTGAAGTATATCGCCAGTGAGTTTGGTATCGAAAAAGCCTAAAGGCAATTTCATCATTTTAACAAGAAATTCGGAAATTATCGAAATATTTACTCTTGCACTTATATGAAGCAATATTCGACTTCGAATAAAATCAATTGCCATGCGACTTGCATATAAAATTATTTGAGCAGTAAGTACAAGATAAATAAAATTGATATTTCTTGTTCCAATTCCAATATCAACAATTGATTGTGTTAGAAATGGCAAAAGTAGCTGAAGCAAACTTCCTACAAACAAGCCTATCATCAATTGTGTTATAGTTTTTTTGAATGGCTTTAAATACGAAAACAAATAAGCAAACGAAGTTTTTTTGCTTTGTTCCTCGCTATCCCATTTGTAAAATTCGGGAGTTGGATCGAGCAAAAGTGCAATTCCTTTATCTTCATTAAGTGTTCGGGTACTTACCCATCCTTTCAAGAAATCATCTTTTGTATAACTTACTAAACCGCAGGCAGGATCGGCAACATTAATACGTAGAACTTGTTTTCGTTTTTTTCTTAAACTGTGAATTACTACAAAATGCTTTTGATTCCAATGAACTATCACCGGAAGTTGTGCCTCTTCGACCAATGTATCGAAACTGCATCGTACACCTGTGGTTTTAATTCCAATATCGTTAGCTGCATCGCTAATTCCCATAAGAGAAACTCCAGCACGGGTTATGTGCGATTTTTGTCGCAATGTTTGCAAGCCAACATTTTTCCCATAATGCTTTGCTATCATTTTCAGACAGGTTGGACCACAGTCTGAAGCATCGAGTTGTTTGTAAAATGGAAATGACATATCTGTATATATTCAGTGCATCTAAGAAAACTGTGTATTTTTTAAAAATATCAAATTACAAGTATCAAAACTCAAATAAATATCAAACAGCTAATACTTAATATCCAGACTGTTTTGAAAGCTTGAATTTTGAAAATTTGAATTTATTTGACATTTGTTTGTTGTTTTTTGGAGTTTTCTTATAAACACAATTCATACATATATTGCAAAAAGTGCTAAAAGGTTACCCGAGAAATTGAATTATTTTTGAGAAAAATGAAAAATAAATCGTAATTATCTGTATTTTAGGTTTTTAGATTAATGAGTTTTGTAAGCCTTAAGAGTTGGTTGTATTATTTGTAACTGTTACCCGATTAGAATGCGTTTTAAAAAAGTATCACAAAGAGTTAACATTCTTTTTGTCAGCTTGTTGCTTAAAAACTTGACGGTTTATTGAATTTCAAAAGTTGTAGATATTACCGAACATGCTCCAAAAAAACCGACAGCTCCATTTGATAGATTTGTTTTTATATTAGATGGACTAGAGTCGAAAAAGCCACCTCTTAGGCGTGTTTCCGAAAGTAAGCTTCTAATAAAGTCGCAATGTTCTTTTGTAAGCGAATACTTTCTTTCAGTTGCAATTGTTCCATTTGGAAAGTAAACAGTTTCTGCTTCAGGAATAAATATTTGATTTACATCTAGTGTTGGTAAAGAATAATAGTAAAGAACAGCTTTACAACTGTCGGCATCTTTATTTTCAAAACCAGCAACCGACGACCAATCTAAAATAATTTCATACATTGAAGGGTCTTCTGGTTCATAAGAGTTTGTAACCCAGTCAATTTTGTTCATTTTTTTTTCTTCAGAATAAGAATATTTAAATGCTTCAATTTGAGTTACAGGAATCATGTGTGCATTTGCATAATATGCTTTGTTTTCAATCGAAATGGTTAATACATATTTGTTTCCGGTTATTCCTATAAATGTAGAATCGGTATAATAATGCCCCGACCCAATTGGATTTTCTTCAAGTATATCAGAAAAAGCACCTCCAACAATTGTTATATCTGCTCCTGAAATTGGTATTGGCATAGAATTCATTTCGTGCGAAGACTTTGTGAGTTTAATTATATGAGCCTTCTTTTCGTTTGTAATAACACCTTCAACTGCAATTAATTCATTGTTATCAGATTTAATATCCCAATCAACCCTTTTTTCACATGCTAAATTGAAGAATAAATAAATAAAAATTATTCCAAGTCTGATTTTATAATATGTTGTTTTTAAGGTTTTTGACATATCTAAAATTTTAAAGTATAAGTAATTGAAGGAATAATTCCTGAAAGTGAAGTTTGTGTTGGAACAGTTTCGTAATCGCCATATAAATTTGAAGGAATAACAACTCTTTGGTCTTCATTCATAACCTTATTAAAATTAACTACATATGGGTTTAAACGAGCGTAAACATTATAAATCATAAGAGTTAAATCGTGTTGAAATCTTCTCTCAGGTTTATTAATTTTATACTTAATCGTAAAGTCAAGTCGGTGATAATCAGGAAGCCTATCGTTGTTTTTACTTGAATATACAGGAATTTGATAACCTTGATAATAATAAAATGAAGTTGGTGTTGTTACAGCTGCACCTGTACTATAAAGCCATGCTGCACCAATTTGCCATCTTTTTTCGGTTATATATGAAACAAAAATATTAAAATCGTGAGGTCTGTCGTAGAAAGTAGGATAGGGCTTATCGTTATTTATTCCGGGCGATTGCATCGTAGTTTTTGAAATTGTATAAGAAATCCACCCATTTAGCTTTCCTTGTGTCTTTTTTATAGTTAATTCTGTTCCATAACTTG
>Ga0154347_1180_pt5 | contig 19503 bp, 17 predicted proteins | sample RifGroA2_FD_115875 | JGI IMG/M metagenome (GOLD analysis project Ga0154347, IMG submission 115875) | Bacteroidetes bacterium GWA2_31_9
TTATCATAGAATCGAGAAAATCGATGTAATTTATAATCTCATATCTTCCTCCCACATCCGGATATTCATTTTTGAAAGTATTATAACAATGTGGGCAAATAGTTATAATTTTTTTCACCTCATATCTTGTAAAAGTATCAATATTAGCTGTTGCTTGCATTAAAAAAAGCATTTCGTTTCCGGCTCTTCGAGCTGGGTCGCCAGTACAGGTTTCTTCTTTTCCTAAAACTGCATAATCTACATTCAAAAAATTAAGAATTTTAGCAAAAGCTTTAGTTACTTTTTTATATCTATCATCAAAAGCTCCGGCACAACCAACCCAAAATAAATATTCAGGCTTTTTCCCTGAAGCAAAAACTTCAGACATTACTGGAACTGTTATATTTGTATTTTCGCTCATATTTAGTAAGATGTAATATTTAAGAGGTAAGATTTAAAATTTAAGATTTATTGTGAATTTTTTCGGGAATAGCTAAGAATTTTTGTCAATTCATTCACACAACGCCATGCAAATTTTTTTAATCGTTTTTGTAATTCGTATTTATCCATAAAATATTACATTTTACATTTTAAATATTACTTATAATGTCCAATTTAATCGATCTTCTGAAGAATATTGCCAAGGTGCACCATTATTTTCAATATTTGAAAAAATTGCATTTAACCCTGCTGGTCCAGCAGCTTCTTCCATTACCAAATATCTTCTCATATCTAAAATCAATGTTGGATGATTAATATTAACCGGACATTCTGTGGCACAAGCATTACATGTTGTACAAGCCCATAATTCTTCTGTAGAAATATAATCGTTTATCAATGATTTATTATCAGAGTAATCTTTACCTTGTTTAATAATTTTATTACCTTTTTCGTTCATTCTTTGACGCACATCAATAAATAACTTGCGTGGAGATAATTTTTTTCCTGTAATATTAGCTGGACAAACTGCGGTACATCTTCCACATTGTGTACAAGTTAATGAGTCAACAAAATTCTTCCAACTAATATCTTCAATATCTTTGATTCCAAATCTTGAAGGGGCAGAATTATCACTAGTTTCAGAAAAGACAAGATTAGGATCCATCATTAACTTCACCTCTTTATATACATTTTCCATTATTGGTAATTTTCCAAGTGGTTCTAATCTACTCAAAAACACATTTGGAATTGACATAAACACGTGAAAATGTTTAGAATAAGGCAAGTAATTAGCAAAAAAGAATACTAATAAAATATGAATCCACCACGATACTTCTCTTATGAAATGAAAATAATACGGATTTAATGAACTATTAGGTGAAATTATTAATGAGCTTATTGGATACAGACCAACGTTTTCATTAGTAGAACCTAAATACCCTAAGTTCATTCCAACTAAGCTCAACATTAATGTTAATATTAAAATCAATGAAAAATTTGCATCTCTGTGTGCTTTATGAGTCATTTCAATTCCATTAAATCTTTTTAGTTTTATGACAACTCTTCTGATAATGAAAATCACTATAAGTAAAGCAATTAAATATCCAAAAATATCATTTGATGCAGTAAGAACATTATATACCGGACCCAAAATCGATAAAGAATTTTCAATATTTAAACAACCATCAATTACCATTTCAATACTACCAATACAAATAACACAAAATCCCCAAAATACAAGAGCATGCAAAGTTCCTGTTAAAGGTTTTCGTAAAATTTTAGTTTGAAAAAAAGCAATTTTGATTGTATGAATAATTCTTCTTCCAAAATCATTAACTGGATAAGCTTTTTGTGTAATTTTTAGCAAGAAAAATAATCTTCGAATAGTATAGATAAAGACACCTAATGTTAAAAATAAAGTAAAAATAAAAACAGTTTGTTTTATCATATTTTAGTTAGTTTAATTAGCTACAATAATATAAATTTATGTGTTAATTTCAAATTATTAAACCAATGAAATATTAATGTTTTCAATCATATTACAAATTTATTTATTTAATTTGTAAATGAAATCTTTGACAGTTGGAATACTTCTTACTTTTTTCATTACATTTCTATTTCATCAAAACATATTTTGCCAAGAAATTGAAGCTAAAATAGATTTAAAAAACTGCATTAACGACCGAATTTTGATTTCGTTAAACCTAACTCACTTAAATAAATCTGATAGCATAACTTATCGTTTTCCGAAAACTATTCCGGGTTTATATACAATTGTTGATTTTGGCAAATTTATAGATGAGTTTAATGCTTATGACAACTCAGGAAACCTGCTTAAAACGAATAGAAATTCCAAAAATGAATTTGTTATTTATAATTCATATAATTTAACTAAAATTGAATATTTGCTTAACGACACATGGGATGAAGCATTATCTGACGAATCAATTTTTTACCCTTCAGGAACTCGTTTTGAAGAAAATAATTTCTTTCTATTAAACCTTTATGCCTTAATCGGTTATTTTGATGACAATGTTCAATTAAAATATAAAATATCAATAAATAAACCCCAAAATCTGGAAATAATTTCTGCAAACAAATTCACAAAAATTAATGATAGTACAAATGTTTTTAAATTCAATTTATTTAGTGAATTAGCTGAAGAGCCAATTCTTCTATCTCAGCCAGATACAATTAGTTTTACTAGCAATAATAATAAGTATATAATTAATACTTACTCCGAAAACCTTCAACTTAATTCAGCATTTTTATTAGATACAATAAAAAGCGTCATAGAAGCTGTTAATAATCAGTTCAATAATTTAGTAGATAGTACTTATTACATAAATTTAGTATATGACAATTGGCTTGATAATCGTGGAGGTGGAATGGAACATAAAAATTCTTGTGTAATAGTATTAAGTAATAGAATTAGAGTTGATCATTTGTATTTTATTATCAAGGAGAAAGTTGCACATGAATATCTACATTGCATAACTCCATTGAATTTGCATAGCATTGCAACTAAAAATTTTGATTATTCTGGAAAAACAAATACTAAATTATTATGGTTTTATGAAGGAGTTACAGAATATTTATCAATGAAGATTTTATTAAGCCAAAAACTTATTAGCACTAATAAGTTTCTTAGAGAAATAGGTTGCAATATTTATGATAATGAAAAAATGAATGATAAAAATTATTCTCTGGAAACTGTCAGCAAAGAAGTCTTAAATAAATTATATAATGACTTTTTCATGAATTTCTATTACAGAGGATGCCTTACTGCATTTGCTTATGATATTTGGTTACAAAAAGAAACAAAACACAATTTAACAGCCTTAATAAGAGACATATATAAAGATAATAATCGAGTGGCTTTCCACGAAGATAGTCTTTATTATTTTTTTGAAAAATATAGTGGGGCTAAAAATGATGAATTTATAGATTTATACATTCGAGATTCTAAAGAATTAACTTTAAATCATTTTTTTAATAAAATAGATTTATTTATTACAGATTCATTAAAACAAACGTTTGTAGTTTTAAGATATTTTATTACAAACAAGTCGAATATTAAGGAAATCAACAATAATATTTATTTTATTTCAGATAGTACAAAAAATATTTTTGAAAACGAAACAGCTAAAATTATCGAAATAAATAATAACTCAATTAACCTTAACAATGCTATACAAAGCTTAATGTACGCTAATAATGTAAAGTTTTTAAACATGACCTATGAAGTTAATAACAAAATAATTCAAAAAGATATAAAAACTCTGGTAAAAGCTAATGGAAAAAACTATTATATTGTATTAAACACATATAAATCAGATAATAATAAATTTTTTAAGTTTATTAATTCAAATTAAGCTTTAACATTTGGTTTTACTATTCAATAGTTCGTTATATTTTTTATCATTTATTTTTAGAAAAGGGCTAAAGCCCTGAATTTGTATTTTTAAATTAACCCACGACCTAAAGGACGTGGCAACAAATATTGCTTATTTTCAAACTGTTAAAAAAACATAACGAACTATTGACTATTGGTAGGCTCAATTTGATTTTCAGAGAAAATGAACAGTAACACTGAAAGTGTTGAATACTCTTGATTTATATGTTCAACTACTTCGTAGTTGAGCTTGTGCCTTGTTCGCTTAACCACCTGCTTCGCAGGTGGTTATTCAAATTAAATCCTTTCATAATTTTAAAAATCTGTGTATTGTTAAATTGAATCTTGATGTGGCTGAATTGTTTTTTTACTTTGTAAGTTCAATTTGTTTTTTTAGAGAAATTGCATTTTTATTCAATCCGAATAAAATCGGGATAAATCCCTTTTGCATTGTTCGTTCTTTCTTTTTTTGGCAATTAAATGGGGTAAATTTGGGGATGTAATAAAAGTTAAATGAGTAAACCAAATTGAACTTACTTACATATTAACATATTTATTTTAGAAAAAATCATTAAAAAACCAGTCAAATTTATTAATTTTGCAAGCTTAAATATGAGACAATAACAATTTATGAACGAGGAAGAATTCAGGGAATGGGAAGAAATTATGAACATTGTTCATAGATTTGAACAGATGCTTGAAAATAATGCGAATTCTTTCTTTGAAGAAGATGAATTTGAAAGTCTTGCTGACTATTACCTCGAAAATAATAAACTCAGCAATGCCTCTAAAGCAATAGAATACGGACTTGGAATATATCCAACTTCAAACTCCATTAAACTAAAAAATGTTCAGCTTTTAATTGATCAAAAAGAATTTGATAAAGCTTTTGCAATAATTGGTATTATTGAAAAATCGAAATCTTTTTCTTATGAAGTAAATGTATTGAAAGGCACAATATATAATCTTAAAAATGAACCCGATAAAGCAGAAATTGAATTTGAAAAAGCACTTCTTTTAATAGAAGATGAATCTGTTCTAGATGAAATATTATTAAATATTGCAATATCATTTGAAGTTACTTTTCATTACGAAACTGCATTAAAATACTTAAATAGAGCAATTAAAATAAATCCATCCAACTTTGAAATACTTTTGGAAATGGCTATTTGCTATGAAAGAACTACAAACAATAAAAAAGCTATTGAATATTACATAAAATACCTCGACGAAGAACCATTTGATGCCGAAGCTTGGTTTTCTTTAGGAATCTCTTATTCATTTACTGAAAATTATGAAAAAGCTATTGAAGCTTACGATTTTGCAATCGCTATTAACGATAAATTTTCATCAGCATATTTCTATAAAGCAGATATTTATGTTAATATTAAGAATGATTACCTTAAAGGATTAGATGTATATTTTGACTACTTAGCTCTAATTAAAGACGACCCTAGCGTATATTATTATATTGGAGAATGTTATGAAAATTTAAGTGAATTTGAAAAAGCACTTGATTTTTATAACAAAACCCTATTAATTGAGCCCAAATATGCTGATGCTTATCTCGGAATTGCTTATGTTCATTTAGAATTAAACAATATAGATATTTGTTTAGAAAATGTAATAATAGCTTTAGAAATTGATAACGAAAACCCAGAATATTGGTATTTATATGCTAAAGTTCAAAGTAATAAGTCAAATTATGAAGAAGCAAAAAAAGGCTTCGAAAATGCTTTAAATATTGAATCATTTGATGAAGAAATATGGATTGATTTTTCAGATTTGTTTTATACAAACAACAAAATTGATGAAGCAATTAAAACCCTAAATGAATCACAAACATATTGCCCCGATAGTGCCGATATAGCATATAAACTAGCTTTTCTTTTTAGTAAAGCAGAAGCATTTAAGTCGATGTATAGCTCGCTCGAAAATGCATTTATTTTAGACTCAACTAGATTTGATAATTACAAAGAAATGTTCAGCCATTTAGAAAATGACTTGCAATTCATTGAATTAATAAAAAAATATAAAATTAAATAACATGATTAACATTCCATTTTTACCTGAAAGATCTTGCAAGCCACGTACAACTGGCATTACAATGATGATGGATAAAGGATTAAGTTTAAAGGAAACTGAAAATTTTATTTCTTCCAGTAGCGAATATACTGATTTTGTAAAATTTGGATTCGGAACAGCACTTATTACTAAAAATCTTGAAGAAAAAATTAAACTTTATAAAGAAGCTAATATTAAGCCTTATTTAGGAGGAACATTGTTTGAGATATTTATAATCAGAGGCTTATTTGATGAATACAGAAGTTTAATTGATAAACTTAAATTAGAAGTTGCAGAAGTTTCAGATGGTGCAATTACAATGAACCACGACGATAAATGCAAATATATTGATGTTCTTTCAAAACAAGTTACCGTTTTGTCTGAAGTAGGTTCTAAAGATGCAGGAGTTACAATTCCACCTGAGGAATGGAACTCAATGATGAAAACTGAATTAAGTGCAGGAGCATGGAAAGTTATTGCTGAAGCAAGAGAAAGTGGAAATTTAGGAATTTACAATTCCGATGGCAAAGCAAATAAAAGTCTAATCGACAATATATTATGCGATATTGCTCCCGAAAAAGTTCTTTGGGAAGCACCACAAAAAGCTCAACAAGTTTGGTTTATTAAGTTATTAGGCTCAAATGTAAACCTTGGAAATATTTCAAATCAAGAAGTTATATCTCTAGAGACTTTAAGACTTGGCTTAAGAGGCGACACATTAATGGATTTTTTACCAAACAATAGTTACATAAATGAAAATTATTAGAAGACTTTACGACTGGGTTCTTCATTGGGCAAACACACCATTTGGTGGCACAGCGTTATTTATTTTAGCATTTGCAGAGTCATCGTTTTTTCCAATACCACCTGATGTTTTATTAATTGCATTAATTTTAGGAGCAAGACTGAAAGCTTTTAAATTTGCAACAATTTGCACAATAGGCTCTGTTACTGGAGCTATTGCAGGTTACTCTTTAGGTTATTTTTCTTGGTGGACACAAACAGGTGAATTTTCATCATTTGCTAATTTCTTTTTTAATCACATTCCTGGATTTACCCATGAAATTTTTTACAGTGTAAAGGAAATGTATGACACTTGGGATTTCTGGATAATTTTTACAGCTGGTTTCACTCCTATTCCTTATAAAATTTTTACTATTTCTGGTGGAGCATTTCAGATGAATCTTACAATGTTTATAATTGCTTCAATAATAAGTCGTGGAGCGAGATTCTTTTTAGTAGCATACTTATTATGGAAATTTGGAAAACCTATTCAAAAATTTATTGATAAATATTTCAACATACTTGCTTTAGTTTTTACGGTATTACTTGTTGGAGGATTTGTGTTAATAAAATACTTATTTTAGTTAATGAAACTTTTTGGACTTGTTGGTTTTCCACTAGAACATTCATTCTCAAAAAAATACTTCACAGAAAAGTTTGCTAATGAATATTTAAGCGATTGCAAATTTGAATTATTTTCAATTGACAGTATTACAAAAATTAATGATATAATTTTATCAAATCCTAATCTAAAAGGATTCAGTGTTACAATACCTTACAAAGAAAAAATAATACCATTTTTGACCGATTTAGATATTACTGCATCAGAAATTGGAGCTGTAAATTCGGTCAAAGTAATAAGACAAAATAATGACATTCAATTAATTGGATATAATACTGATACTTTTGGATTTACTGAATCTTTAAAACCATTATTAGCGAATTTTAATTCTTGTGCACTTATTCTTGGAACTGGTGGAGCTGCAAAAGCAGTTGAATATTCATTAAAAAAATTAAATATTGAATATAAGTTTGTATCACGTTCAAAAAGGTCTAAAGTATTAACATATTCGGATTTAACAGATAATGTAATTAGTTCTCATAAATTAATTATTAACTCTACTCCTCTTGGTATGTTTCCAAAAGTTGAAAATTGTCCAGACATACCATATAATGCACTAACAAATAATCATATACTTTTCGATTTAACTTACAATCCAGAGATTACTACATTTTTAAAAAATGGACTTAAAAAAAATGCTAAAATTAAAAATGGACTCGAAATGCTTCATATTCAAGCAGAAAAATCGTGGAAGATTTGGAATTCCTAAAATCTTTTTTTTAATGTTTATAAATAGGTATAACAATACTTAATTATTGTTTATTTTTTTATAAATTTGCTTCATTAACCAAAAACTAATAATTATGAAATTTGAATTACCAAAACTACCTTATGATTTAAATCAATTAGAGCCTGTTATTACAGCTAAAACTTTTGAATTTCACTATGGAAAGCATCATCAAGCTTATGTGAATAATTTAAATAACCTAGTGCCAGGTACAAAGTTTGAAAATGCAACACTTGAAACAATAATTAAAGAATCTGACGGCGGAATTTTTAATAATGCTGCTCAAATTTGGAATCATACATTTTATTTTATGTCATTTGCACCAAATGCAGGTGGTGAACCTAAAGGAAAGCTTGCAGAATTAATTACCAGAGATTTTGGCTCATTTGCAGAATTTAAAGACAAGTTTGCAAAAGCAGCAACAACATTATTTGGCTCTGGTTGGGCTTGGCTGGTAATAAATAAAGAAGGTAAACTAGAAATTACTCAAGAAAGTAACGCAGGCTGTCCTTTAAAACATGGATTAAAACCACTTTTAACAATTGATGTTTGGGAACACGCATATTACATTGATTATCAAAATCGTCGTCCCGATTATATTGCTGCATTTTGGAATATTGTTGATTGGAAAGTTATTGAAGAAAGATTGTAAAAAGACTAATATTATAATGCGAAAGCAACTCTAAAAGGGTTGCTTTTTTATTGATTATCATCCTGTTTTTTCCTTTTTGAATAATATATTGAGATTGTAATTGAAATTACAGCAACAACCATAAATGCAATAATTCTATATATAATATCAACTCTTGCAAGGTCGAATATGAATAAATATAATACTGTAGCAATTAAAGTGTATAATGCCATTGCTCTGTATTTATTATTCTTTAGCATAAAGCTTAATAAGAAATAACATCCCGCAGCTAAAGTCCATGATAGTGTAACAAAGTTAACCGGAACGACTTTGTATAAAGCATATAAAACAGTAAAAAATCCAATTATTAAATAAAAAACTCTTAATAAATCGGTTTTTATATCTAATCTTTCTTTTTGCCAATTAATTATTCTTGCAGATACCAAAGGAACAATAGCAAAAGATATATTAATAGAATCGACAGATTTTGAGGCTATTAAATAAGTAACTAAAAGCATTAAAAATAACACAAAATTCATGACAATAATTATTTTAGACCTGAACCATATTGCCATTGAAACAACTAATAAACTTTGAATTGATAAAAACAAAAACGAATAAGGCAAATTATAAATTCCAAATACCGCAATGCTTATTGAAACAAATCCATATAAGGCATATAACGCTGGTGTAAATTTCCATTCTGAATATCGTTTTAATAATACTGAGAATACAAGGCAACTAGTAGCTATTGAGAAGAATATTCCGATATAGTTATTCAAATAAAAGAATACAATATAAATTAGAAGCAATAATGAAAAAAATAAACCATTCATTATTACTGAAATAAAAATAACCGCATCAGGGAATTGCCCCTTCTGCTTACATAATATTAACATCGAAAATAACGTAACATAAAATAATAAATAAATTATAGTATTCTGATCATTCGCAATTTCAGGAGATTTAGATACTAATATGTGATTTGTTAATAGCCACAATAAAAAAAGGACATATCCAAAAAACATACTCGACAATGTTAATTTCCACCAACCATGAATATAAAATAAAACTACAGCAACAATTGCAGCTGAAACTACAATAATAAACTGAAAATGTGTAGTATTACTTATACTTGCAGTAAGCAATAACATTAAAACTGATATACTCGCTTTTAATTCCGATTTGCTTTTTAATGCAAAGAAATGCTGAACAATAACAACACATAATATTAATCCTAATGCAATCTCTTTATTTGAAATAAGCGGAATATCTGAAAAGAAATATAATCTTAAAGTAATGTAGTAAATAAGGATATTACTAATAAAATTGAGTTTTGAAGATAAAGATGCAAAGTTTTTACGAAGTAAGTGTGATATTAAAAAAGTTCCAATTACAGCACAATAACCAAATATTGCAGCAATTAACGATTGTCCTGTGTTTAAAAAATATTGATTTATAAATGAAATTCCAAAAAGGAAAACGATAGTTCCCATCCAAGCCAGCCCAAACTCTCCAAATCGAGATTCGATACCTGAATGTTCTGAATTTATTGGTTGATTTTCTTCAATAGAAAGTTCTGATATAGAACTTTCTACTGTGGTATTGTTATTTGTAGCTATACCAAATTTACTTTCTAATTGAAAAATTCGGTTTTCTAAATTATTTATTTTGTTTTTTAAACTATCAAAATCTTCATTATGATTATTATTTTTCATGAGTTAAAAATTTAATTTAATCAAATAATCATAATTTTAAAATTTAATTAATCAACATGTTCTAATTCTGGAGCTCTTTTCCAAGGTGGCAATAATCTTAATAATACTATTAGAATTAATATTGGTATAACCATCCACATTAATCCAACTAACCATCCTTCTCCACCAATCATCTCTAGTTTAAACGTTGTAAAACCTAAGAAACTCTTAGAAAAAAGTTGACCTCCAATAACAACATTCCATCTCATAAAGAATATTCCAACTAAAACCATTACTCCAATAAATCCATATATTGTTTTTCTTAAATTATCATTTGGTTTATAAAACTGTAACCAACCTAATACAAATAATGGTATAATTGTTCCAATAAGACCTTGAATAATTAAAAATGTATATTGCAATTTTCCATTAACTAACATGTGTAATATGTCAAATGATTCTTCAGCTTCATAAATCCTATGCACCTGATCTAATGACTCTAAAACAAAATCAATTAATAGAATATAAAATAAATATTTTCCAACTGCATCAAGGCATTTCATATCTAATTTCACTTTTCTGAAATACGAAATAGCCATATATACCAACATTACCATTGCAATTCCTGAAACTATTGCTGAAAATAAAAATACTATTGGCATTAATACCGTTGACCACCAAGGGTTTGCCTTAATAGAACCGAAAATAAAACCAACATATCCATGAAGTAAAAATGCAGAAGGAATACCTATTACTGTTACAATACCACCAAGTTTTTCGTCCATTCTTCTTGATTTTTCAGAAGTATCGTTTACCCCAAGTGTTAACATTTTATAAATTAACCTCATAATTCCTTTTTTCTCCTGAGACCAAATAACCATATCATAACGATATTCTAACCAAATTTCAACTAATAAAACAGCCATTAAATACCATAAATATACAAATCCAAAAATAGCCATTGCGGAAGTCAAGTGTGGAGTAATCATTATCTCCCAAGCTCTTAGCGGTTGACCTAAATGACTAATCAGTGGCATTGTTGCTACAAGCATAAAAGCCAAAGCACTCAACAAAGCAATAAGATATGTTGGTTTTAGTGCTTTAATTTTAAAAACTCTTTCAAGTGAGGCTAAAATAAAAGCTCCTGCTACTAAACCAGTTATATAAGGATAAAGTACAATTAGTACACCCCAATTTAATTCAAGTTCGTTTGGATAAATAAAACCATCTACTTTAGATAGCATTTCTGTAACATGTTCTGCTGCAATCATAATTATCTTACTTCTGAGTTTAACGAATTATAATATAGTTTACTTCCTGTATTTAAATGTGGCTTCAAAACCTGACAATTATGCTCTTTTAAGAATTTTTTCATATTGCCATCTTTATCATTTAAATCGCCATATTGTCTCGCTCCAGTTGGACAAATATCCATACAAGCAGGGTTTAAACCCTTTTTAATTCTGTGATAACATAAAGTACATTTATCTACAACTCCTTCATCAGGAAGAATATATCTACATCCATAAGGACAAGCCTGAACACAATATCTACAACCAACACAATAAGTTTTGTCAACTAATACAATTCCATCAGGACTTTCATAAGTAGCACCAACAGGACAAACCTGAACACATGGTGATTTTGAACAATGATTGCACATCTTTGGAACAAAAAAGGTTTGAAAAATATTTTCGTCAGGAATTGTTTGTGTAAAACCATCAATACCTCCATTAGGTGCCACAACATTTATTTTTTCATCATTGGTAATTGTATATTGTTCGACCCAACTTCTAAAATAAAATGGTTCAAGTGGAACATTGTTTTCCGTTTTACATGCTTTAGCACAACTTCCACAACCTATACATTTATCTAAATCTATTCCTATTCCATACCATTTTCCTGTTTCATTTTCAGGATTTGCAGCAAAAACAACTGCATTAAATGGCTTAACAAATGATGCTGCAAACATGCCTCCGGCAATTGCAGCGGAATTTCTAATAAAATTCCTTCTTGAGTTTGATTTTATTCTTTTAGTTCCCATGGCATGTGTGGATTATGACAATCAATACATTTATTTTCTACATTATGTTCTGCTAAATTGACTTGTGCAATTTTAGATTTTTTAGCTGCATTTAACTCATGACATTTCCCACAATGCTCTCTCTCTGTTGGAATTATCATTTTTACTGTCTCAGGATTTTCCATGTGTAAATATCCTGGTCCATGACAAACTTCACATTGAAGTTTTTGATGAACATCAGATGCTTTAGCTTTTACTATTGTGTCGTGACACATTTCGCAAGTTTCAACACCTACAAATTTAGCAATAGGTTCTTCATTTTCTTTTAATGACAATGAGCGATAAGCTCCTAGCTCGCCATAGGAGTCTGGTACTAAAAAGTAGCGAACTACTAAAAATAAAGCAATAAATATTGCAAATGCTAAAAGAAGCCTTCTTAATTGTATTGGCATATTAATTAATTATTTAAATGTTAAAAAGCACTATTATAAAACATAAAAATTAGCTCATAAAAGTACGCTAATCTTTAAAAAACACAAATTGGGAATATTTTTCATATAATCATCATTCATCTTCTAAATAATTGAATTTATGATAAATAAAAAATATGATTTAAAAAACATAATATATATAGAATCATTCTATATTATTATATTTCAGAATTTCAGATACTTATGATTAAATGTTATTTAGCATAATTTAAGCAGTAGGATACCTATTTGCTTCAGAAATTGTTTTTCTGCATGTACTCGCCCCAATCTTTCCAAACTGGCTCATATCCTTGTAAGCGAATAATTTTCGCAAATTCATTTGGAGTTCTATTGTCGTGTACTTCAAATTGTTCGAGTTCCGACATATTATTGCTATAACCACCAGGCTCGGTCTTTGAACCTGCACTTATTGATGTTATTCCAAGCTTAATAATATTATCTCTGAATTTTTTGCTTTCTCGTACAGATACCGAAAGTTCGATAAACTCATCTAAAAGACGATAAGAAGTAATTAATTGAACTAATTCTTTATCAGACATAATAACATTAGGCTGAAAACTACCAGCATGAGGGCGTAATCGTGGAAAAGATATTGAAAATTTAGATTTCCAGAATTTTTTCTTTAAAAAGTTTAAGTGTGTAGCAACAAAAAAAGACTCTGTTCGCCAGTCTTCCAAGCCAAGTAATGCACCTATTCCAATTCTATGAATTGAAGCCTCTCCTATCCTCTCTGGAGTATCTATTCTATAATCATAATCAGACTTTTTTCCTTTTGGATGATAAATAGGATAGTTTACTTTATTATATGTTTCTTGATAAACATAAACTGTATTTAACCCTAATTCGTATAATTCGCTATATTCATGTTGTTCAAGCGGTTGTATTTCTATTGAAATTAATGAAAAGAATGGCTTAATAGCTTTAATTACTTCTTTTAAATAAGCTAATCCTGCTCTTTTAGGTGATTCACCGGTAACTAAAAGAACATGCTCATAACCATAAGATTTAATGACTTTTACTTCATTTAAAACTTCGTCGATGCTAAGGGTTTTTCTTTTAATATCATTTTCGTGATTAAATCCGCAATAAGTACAATGGTTAGTACATTCGTTCGATAAATATAGAGGAATATAAAGTTGCATTACTTTTCCAAAACGCTGAACTGTTCGCAAATGGCTTTTTTGAGCCATTATTTCTAAGAATGGAGATGCAGCAGGAGAAATTAATGCTTTAAAATCTTCAATATTAATATTGTTCTTTGCTAATGCTATTTCAACATCATTAGTAGTTTTGGAATAAATTTGGTCAGTTATTTCAGACCAATTGTATTTTTTTATGATTTCGGAAAATAACATCTTTTTTTAAATCTTGAATTAAATTTCATGTGTTTCTAATTTAGTAAGTAGTTCGTTTTCAAAGAATTTGAAATTAGACGATAGATGTTAGAATATAGAAGTTTGAAATTTAACTTCGTTGAACTCGCAAGCTCGGTTGAGGTTAGCTTCGCTGTTCATTCCTTTATTCCTTCATTTCTTCTTTCCTAAATCTTTAAATTCTAAATTCCTAATTTTTTAAATATTTGTAAAATTACATAATAATAAATAGATGTAAAATTCTTTTAATTAAAATCTAAATATTAATGAACTACTCTTCAAATTCTTTTTATAAGCCACAAAAGCATTCACCCTATTGGATAAGCTAATAATAAAAAACATTTTCAATTAAAATATTATCCAACGTGGCAGGAACACAAAACTTCACCAAAGCTATTTTACTGATAGTCTGTTTAGTGGGATTTGGTGTTTTGGTATTTAAGTGATATTTTGGATTTTTTGGAAAAGAAAAATAGTTTACTCAACAATTATTTTCTTATTCATAACTGTTTCGCCTGCAATAACTTTTACAAAGAAAATTCCTTTGCTAACTGAACCAAGATTAATTTGTTTTTGAAAATGTTCATTAATTGATTTTGATTTTTCTGAATAAACTAGACTGCCTAACGAATTGTAAACTGTGATTTGTAAATTTTTGTTTTGTACATTATTGATTGAAAGGGTGAAGGTGGCGGTGGTTGGGTTTGGAAAGAGGGTTAAGTCATTGGTTGGCTTTTTGATTTTTTCATTTTCTTTTAAGATTATTCCATTTTCGTTAAAAACACCAACACCACCACCATTAGAACCAACCCATTTATTTTCCTGATTATCAATCACTATTGACTTAATTGAATTGTCTGGAATACCTGAATTAGAGGTATTATAAATAGTCCAATTTATATCATCAAATTTTGCAATACCACCACCATCTGTACCAAACCATTTATTACCTTGTGAATCAATAGTGATAGACATAACATTATTATCAGGCAAATCAGAATTTGCAGTATTATAGATAGTCCAATTAATATTATCAAATTTCACTACACCTAAATTATATATGCTAAACCATTTATTATTTTGATTATCAATAGCACCTGTTCGAATATAATTTGAGGGTAATCCTGAATTAGAAACATCATATATAGTCCAGTTAGTACTATCAAATTTTGCTATTCCTCCTAAAGTTCCAATCCATTTATTTCCCTGCTCATCAATGGAAATTGAACGAATATTATTTGAGGGTATATTGGAATTAGAAGTATCATAAATAGTCCAATAATCATTATTAAATTTTGCAATACCTCCAGCGTCTGCTCCAAACCATTTATTTCCTTGTGAGTCTATCGCAATTGAAATAAAATTACTATATGGTAAAATAGAATTAGAGTAATCATAAACTGTCCATATCACATTGTCAAATTGTGTAACTGTATTATATGTTCCAAACCATTTATTATCGTCTTCATCTACTGCTATAGAGAAAATAGAGTGATCCGTTAATCCAGAATTATTTACTGTAAATATTGCCCAATTAAAATTGTCAAAATTAGCTAATCCTCCAGTTTCACTCCCAAACCATTTATTGCCTTGTTCATCTACTGCTATAGATTGAATAAAATTAAAATGAGATGACAAATTTAAAATAGATGTATTATAATCAGACCAATTAGTATTGTCAAATTTTGAAAGACCATTTATTGTACCAAACCATTTATTTCCAGATGAATCAATTACAATAGTCCATAGTGAATTATTTGTTAATCCAGAATTTAAAGTATTATAAATTGTCCAGTTGGTATTGTCAAATTTTACAACTCCACCACCGTCAGTTCCAACCCATTTATTTTCAAATGAATCAATTTCAATAGTCCAAACGGAATTATCTGGTAATCCAGAATTTGTAGTATTAAAGTTAGTCCAGTTTGTATTGTTAAATTTTGATAGCCCCTCTAAAGTACCAATCCATTTATTGCCTTGGTTATCTATAGTAATTGAATGAACATAATTATCAGGCAAACCTGAATTATATTTATTGTAAAATGTCCAACTTACGTTATCAAATTTTAATACTCCATCATTAGTGCCGAACCACTTATTTCCTATCGAATCAATAGAAATACATTTGAATCCATAATATGTATTGTAAACAGTCCAGTTTATATTGTCAAATTTAGCCACACCATGATATGTTCCAATCCATTTGTTTCCTGTATCATCAATAACAATTGAAAGCACGTCATTATCTGGTAACCCAGAATTAAAGGTATTATAAATTTCCCAGTTAACATTATCAAACTTTGCAACTCCTCCACCATAAGTTCCAATCCATTTGTTCCCCAAGGAGTCAATTTTAACTGAACGAACGTGATTATCAGGTAAATTTGAATTTCCTCTGTTATAAAATATTGTCTCTCCAGTAGTAGAATTAATTTTCACTAAACCCCCTGTAGTTCCAACCCAAATAAAATTACTTTCTGATGCTAAAGCCATTATTTGAGAACCAACAGTATAATTAATCCACTGCGGATTTTGTGCAATAGAAATAGGTTTAACTAAAATTTGAAAAACAAACACAAATGCTATGATTATTAAGGCTTTATTATTCATTTATTTGTAAATTTAGTTTATTGTTTTGTATCTTTCACATGTTTTTGAATTGCAATAGGATTACGGCTTGTATGATACACACCTAAAATTTCAACTTCATTTTTCACTTCATCTATTACATAAAAAATTATATATGGAAACTTTATCAAATGAGCAGTTCTGAAATTATCAAAAGATATTTTGAACAGGAATGGATTTTGGCTAATTTTTCTAACAAAATCGTCAAAATAATCCAAAAAACGTATTCCCAAATTTTGACTTTTTAGTTCATACCAAATTGCAACTTCATTTATATCTAATTCAGCTTTTTTGTTGAGAAATATTTTGTAGTTGCTCATAAAGATTTTTTTTTGCTAAATCCCAGCTAACTCTATTTTCAGGGTTTTGTAATGAAACTTCATATCTTTTTCGTATATCTTCTTTTATTTCATTTGGGATTTCACTATTAACTTGCTCTATTTCATCAATTCTGGTTACAATGTTTAATGAACGAAGATATTTAATCAGAGCATTAACTTCTTTATTTTGGTTACTTTCGTTTACTTCTAAAATATATTGCATATTCACTTAATTTTTCTTTTTTTTTAATTTTATTTTCAAGAAAACATTATCTATTATAGAATTAATAATGATTTAAAACAAATATACAAATAATCAGATAAATAAAATAATAATTTTCATATATTTCCTAAGCCCCCATCATCCCAATCAAATCCCCCATCGATTTCAGATAATGTCGTTTTAAATAATCCTCAATTCCATCAACTATTTTAACAGAAACCCCAGGGTCGATAAAATTTGCAGTTCCAACCTGAATTGCACTTGCTCCGGCAAGCATAAATTCAATTGCATCAGTAGCATTCATTATTCCGCCAAGTCCTATTATTGGAATTTTTACCGCTTTTGAAACTTGCCAAACCATTCGTAATGCAATTGGTTTTATACATGGACCTGATAAGCCACCAGTAATTGTGGATAAAACTGGGCGGCGAGTTTCTGCATTTATTGCCATTCCAAGCAAAGTATTTATTAATGAAACCGAATCGGCTCCTGCATCTTCCACTGCTTTTGCAATTTCGGATATACTTGTAACATTTGGCGACAACTTAACTATTAATGTTTTTTTATAAGCTTTACGAACCTGTTCTGTAACGTCAAAAGCCGATGGACATGATGTTCCAAAAGCCATTCCTCCTGTTTTTACATTAGGGCAAGAAATATTTAATTCAATTGCAGGAATTGCATCAAGTTCATTTAATTGCTCTACCACAGCAACATAATCTTCAACTTTTGAACCCGAAACATTTACAATAATATTTGTTTTGTAGTCCTTTATTCTTGGATAAATATTTTTGACAAAGTATTCAAGTCCTTTGTTTTGCAGTCCAACAGCGTTTAACATTCCTGAAGCTGTTTCTGCCATTCGTGGATATGGATTTCCCTCTCGATGTTCAAGCGTAGTTCCTTTTACTACAATTCCACCAAGTCGGTTAACGTCAATAAAATCGTCGAATTCTTCGCCATAACCAAATGTTCCTGATGCTGTAAGAACAGGATTTTTTAAAGTCAACTGTCCTATTTTTATTTCTAAATCTACCATTTTAAATCTTTTATATTAAATACCGGACCTTCTGTACAAATACATAAATTGCCTTTAACTGTTTCAGTTACGCAACAAAGGCAAGCTCCAACTCCACATGCCATAGTATTTTCGAGCGAAACTTCACATTCTACATTGTTTTGTTTTGCAATTCTTGCAATTGCTTTCATCATTATTTCTGGACCACAAGTATAGATTATATCGAAATTATTTGCGTTTTTGAATAGCGAATGGTCAGTAATTAGTCCTTTTTCGCCCAAAGAGCCATCATTTGTGATGCAATAAACTTTTCCGAATTTATCGAATTCATCAAGTTCAAAAAGATCGTTTTTGGTTCTTGCACCCAAAAGTAATGAAACTTCGCAAGCATTTTCTTTTAATATTTTTGCCAAATATAACATAGGTGCAATTCCACAACCGCCACCTGCCAAAAGTGCTTTTTTGTTATTTTTTATCGAAAAACCATTTCCAAGCGGATATACAATGTTTACAATATCTCCCGCCATTAATTCGGACAATTTTCTTGTGCCTTCGCCGGCAATTCGCACTAGCAAACTAAAAGAGTTTTCGTTGTAATCCACATTGTGAATTGATAATGGTCGGCGTAAAAAAGTGCTATTACTTCCATTAACTAAAACCTCTACAAACTGACCGGCTTTAATTTCTTCAAGCTTTTCGGGAGCTAAAACTCTTAAAATGTAATAGTCATCATTCAGAATTTTATTTGTAATAACCTTACAATCATGTATTTTCTTCATTCCATTTTTTTAAGCTAAAATAAAGGTAAAATATTTAATAGCAATGATTATTTTAAGATTTGTTTGAAGTTTCAAGTTTGTTGTTTGAAGTTGCTGACGCAGAAATCCTAAATATAGGTTTCTCCTTCTTCGAAATGACATGAAGGAAGAAGTGACTAAAGTGACTTGAGTACTTAACGTTGAATAAAATTCTATTCTTTGAGCTGTTATCTTTTGATTTGGAACTTTGAGCTTTCTTTGAGCGAGGGCGATTCACTCCTTAGGAGAGTTAGAGAGATGTATATTGGAAAGACTAAGTTCCTAAAGTAAC
>Ga0154347_1253_pt2 | contig 19334 bp, 16 predicted proteins | sample RifGroA2_FD_115875 | JGI IMG/M metagenome (GOLD analysis project Ga0154347, IMG submission 115875) | Bacteroidetes bacterium GWA2_31_9
GATCCCAAGATTTTCCATGATCAACAGAAGTTGGCCATTTTGGTAAAAGATTAAAATATGCTATTGCCATTATCGAAGTTGTAGGAGCACAAGAACCCCATCCTGCATGATAAGTAGGTGTGTCATAAACTTGATGAACATAAGGAACTGTTCCTGGAATTTTCTTGATTGCTTTGTCTTGATTTAATAACTGACTGCCGTAAAAATGAATATTTACATTTGAATTTTGCTCAAATAATAAGTTTGGAGAGGAGATTGATTTATCAGCCAAACTGAAATTTGCTGAATAAAATTTTCGAGTGTTATAAGAATTGTAATAAATTTTATTTCCATCTACAAATGGCTGCATTTCAGACACATTCTGAGTATTTGAAAGTTGAATTTGTTCCGTTCCATCAAATTTTGAAACAAAAATATCAGAACCTTCAAACTTAAAATCGTTTACAACAGACCTATGAAAAACAACATTTTCGGAATTATCAAGCCACTTTGCACCAGTTCCCTGACCAATTGTATATGTTCTATTATTATCGAATTGGTATGAATATAAAACTCCTGTCATATCCGAAAAAAGGACTTTAGTTCCATTTGGCGACCAAACAGGATATAAGTAGCCAACTAAATTATCGGTAAATTGCCTTAATTCATTTGTTTGAAGATTTAAGAAAGAAAGTTGGTCGTTCATATCGTTAAAAACAACCATCTGACCATCAGGCGAAATAGGCACAATATTCGCATAAATTCCTAAATTATATTGTTCAGTTTTATCACCATTAATTACAAATAATTCATTATTAATTGTAAATGCAATTTTTCCATTATTGCTAAAACTTACCTGTCCACACAAATTGACAGGATTATGCAATTCTTTTATTTTTCCGGTTGCAATTTCATAGATTGCAGGAGATTGCAATCCATTGTCGTAAATATGTTTGTATCCAATATAGTTTTTATCTGGTGAAACAGTAAAATATCTACCACATCCAGCAGATTGTACTAGTACGCTTACATTTCCATTTTTCAATAAATATATTGCCGAAGCATAATTATCTGTAAAAACAAAACCTTCGCTTGTCTTTTGATAATTCACATAATATCCGTCTTCTTCGGCTTTATATGTATCGAATTGAGTTTGTGCAAATGAACTGATTGAAATTGTAACAAAAATTAATAAAAGATATAGATTCTTCATAATTTGGAATTTTAACTTTAGTAAAAATACTAATTAATTTTTATGATTATAAAAATATTATAGTTTTGAGTTAACTAATTTCTATTAAAATCTTCTTTTTACAGTCCAAAAGAAACATTTTTTAAATTTTTAAAACTTTTAAATTAACTTTGTAATGGAACACTTGGCAACACAATTTCAATTTCAAAAATGAATATATTTAAGATAAATTTATTAGTCATTTTACTTATATCAACTCGTTTAACAATACTTAGTCAGGATAATTTAGGTATAAAAATTGGTTTAGGAATAAGCAGTATTACAAAATCTTACACCGATGTTAACGATTCGATGGAGATTAAAAGCACTTTCTCTAAAAATAATAATCCAGCTTTTTCAAATAATTTTGGAATGTCTTATTTAGTCCAAATAAGTGAAAAATCATTAATTGGATTCGAGTTTTTAATAAATACAACAAGAGACCGTAGAAGAGTTACATACGATGAAAGTTATTCAAACGGAAACAATATTTCTCATACAAATTATCTTGAAAAAAAGAACATAACATATTTCAGAGTACCATTATATTACGGTTACAAAATTCAGAAAATTTCAATAAACGCAGGAATTAATGCTATGTTTGCACTCAGAAGTAAAGGTCGTGCAAAAGGTGAATCAATTTCAAATGGAGAAATTTCAGTTATTGACAGAAAAGAAAAAAAATTAAAAATTTATGGTTATGATTTTGGACCATCAATTGGTTTAACTTATTATTTTTCAGAAGAATTTAACTTTGAATTGATTTATTATTTTGGACTAAAAAATTTACCACTTTTGATTAGTGTTGAAAAATGGAAAAACAGACAGCTTCTTTTTGGAATTAGTTATAACTTAATGTAATAAAATATGCCTTTTAAATTAGTTTCAGATTATCAACCAACCGGCGACCAGCCTGAAGCTATTGCTCAACTTTCGAAAGGAATTGATTCAGGAGAAAAATTTCAGACATTACTTGGTGTAACTGGCTCTGGAAAGACTTTTACAATTGCTAATGTAATTCAGCAAGTTCAACGACCAACATTAATTTTAAGCCACAATAAAACTCTTGCAGCACAGCTTTATGGCGAGTTTAAAAGTTTTTTTCCTGAAAATGCAGTAGAGTATTTTGTTTCGTATTACGATTATTATCAGCCCGAAGCATATTTGCCAGTAACAAACACATATATTGAAAAAGATTTATCTATAAATTCTGAAATTGAAAAACTAAGATTAAGCACTACTTCTTCTCTTTTATCGGGACGACGTGATGTAATTGTTGTAAGCTCTGTTTCATGTATATATGGAATTGGAAATCCTGAAGATTTTCACAGTAATGTCATTACAGTTAAAGTTGGGCAGAAAATTTCAAGAAATCAATTTCTTCGCCAATTGGTTGATAGTATGTACTCCCGAAACGATTACGAATTGAAAAATGGAACATTCAGAGTAAAAGGCGATTCGGTTGATATTTATTTAGCTTACAGCGATATTGCATATAGAATAATTTCATTTGGTGATGAGGTTGAAGAAATATATTCTTTTGACCCAATTAATGGAGGCAAAATTACTGATTTAGAACAAGCTATTATTTATCCTGCAAACATTTTTGTTACTACAAAAGAACGCATGCACTCGGCTGTAAGAATGATTCAGGACGATTTATTAAAGCAAATAAATTATTTTAAATCAATTGGAAAACATCTCGAAGCCAAACGAATAGAAGACCGTGTTACTTATGATTTAGAGATGATTAAAGAACTTGGTCATTGCTCAGGAATTGAAAATTATTCACGCTATTTTGATGGACGTAATGCAGGCTCTAGACCATTTTGTCTGATGGATTATTTTCCAAACGATTTACTTTTGGTAATTGACGAAAGTCATGTTACAATTCCACAAATTCGTGCAATGTACGGTGGCGACCGTTCAAGAAAAGACAATTTGGTTGATTATGGTTTCAGATTACCTGCTGCATTAGATAACCGTCCGCTTAAATTTGAAGAGTTTGATTTGTTAATTAAACAAACAATTTTTGTAAGTGCAACACCAGCCGATTTTGAACTTGCGAAATGCGAAGGAGTTGTTGTTGACCAAGTTATACGACCTACTGGTTTGTTAGACCCAACAATCGAAATTAAACCAACTTTAAATCAAATTGATGATTTAATTGCTCAAATTAAAATCAGAACAACCAATAATGAAAGAGTTCTTGTAACAACCTTAACAAAACGAATGGCAGAAGAACTCTCTAAATATCTTATTAACATAAACATAAAATGCCGATATATTCATTCAGATGTTGACACTCTCGACAGAATTGAAATACTTGACGGACTCCGTAAAGGAACTTTTGATGTGCTGATTGGAGTTAATTTACTTCGAGAAGGATTGGATTTACCAGAAGTTTCGTTGGTTGCAATACTTGATGCCGATAAAGAAGGATTTTTACGATCTGAACGTTCGCTAACTCAAACTGCAGGACGAGCTGCAAGAAATATTAATGGCAAAGTCATTATGTATGCCGATAAAATCACAGGTTCAATGCAGCGTACAATCGACGAAACAAACCGCAGACGTGAACGACAGTTAAAGTATAATGCCGATAATAACATTACTCCTACTCAAATTATTAAAGCTAGTTCAAATACGCTAAATTCCATGAGAGAGAAGTCTGCTCCAAAAGCTTATGTTGAACCAGAAACAATAAACTATGCTGCCGACCCAGTTGTAATGTACATGAGCAAAGATGGTCTTTTAAAAGCAATTTCAAAAGTTAAAATAACTATGGAAAAAGCTGCTAAAGATTTGAATTTTAGTGAAGCAGCAAAATTTCGTGACGAAATGTTTGGATTGCAGAAGCTTTATGATGAGAAGTTTAAAAGCTAAAATTTAATATTTCAAAACTTTTTAATTAGTTTCACTTCCATTATTACCTTTTAATCTGTATCCAATTGCAGGTTCAGTAATTAGCAATTCGGGTATTGCAGGGTTTTTTTCAATTTTTTTTCGCAATTGTGCAATATGCACTCTTAGGATTTGTGAATTATCGGAATAAGGTGTTCCCCAAATTTCTTTTATTATATAGTTATGTGTCAGAACTTTTCCAGCATTTCTGACAAGTAGTGACAAAATAGAATATTCTGTTGCAGTTAATTTTATATCTTCTCCATCAATTTTTACAACTCTCAAATTTAGGTCAATAAAAAGTTGACCAAAAGAAAATTGCGGTGCTTCATCTAATTTTAAGGAATGCCTGATTGCAACTCTAATTCGTGCAAGTAGTTCGCCTGTATTGAATGGCTTTGTAACATAATCGTCGGCACCACTGTCTAATGCTTCAATTTTTGTATTTTCTGAATTCTGAACCGTTAGCATTATTACTGGAATTTTTGACCATTCGCGTAATTGCTTTAATATTGTTAATCCATCTGTTACAGGCAATCCAATATCTAACAAAATAATATCAGGATGGTTCATTGCAACAGAAAGCAAACCATCTTTTCCATTTTCAGCTTCAAATACTTTATAGTTGTTTAACTCAAGAGTCATTTTGAGTAATCTACGGATTTGTGGCTCGTCGTCAATAATTAAAATTTTATATTTGCTATGGTTTTCCATCTTTTTTTAACCTGATTAATTCATAAAAAACAATTGAACATTAGAACAACGAATGTTGAATAGCGAAATGATTTTTTCCGAAATTCTGACTTCAAATGTTCTAATGTTCTATTGTTCATATAATTTAGAATATTTGGAAATAATTTAGGCTAAATTAAATATTATAAGTACACTAAGTCCTGCACTTTCACGATTTTTTGCAAATATAGTTCCTTTATGTATTTCAACAATTGTTTTTGCAATTGCTAGTCCAAGCCCTGTACCTCCACTTTTTAAACCTTGAACTCTATAAAATTTTTCAAATAACTTTAATAAAGATTCTTCTGGCACACCTGTTCCTGTATCTGAAAATTCAAATATAAGCAAATCATTATCTTGTATATAAACACTTATAGATATTTCACCTCCAACAGGTGTATAAATAATAGCATTATGTAAAATATTTATCAATGCTTGTTTAAATAAGTTAATATCAACTTTTAGTAATGGTAAATTATCCTGAATATTAACGTTGATTTTATGGTTTTGCATTTCGCTCTTAAGTTCGTTAATTGCAATTCCAACTATGTCGCCAACATCACACAATTGAAGATTAAGTTTCAAATAACCCGATTCTAATTTTGCCATGTCGAGAATGTGGTCAACCAAAGTATTCAGTCTTTTTGCAGCAGAATTTAGATCTTCACAAATTTGTCTGCGTAGTTCCGGATTTGATGAGGTTTTTTCATCATTAAGGTTTGATATAGCAGTTGTTATTATTGCTATTGGCGTTTTGAGTTCGTGTGATACACTATTCAAAACTGTCTGAAATAATTTTTGTGATTCCATATATATTTGATTTTCTTTTTCGATATCTATATTAATTGCACGATTTAAGGCTAATGAAATTTGAACAATAAAGGATTTCAATAAATTTGATTTGTCTGTATCAAAATTTTGGGAAGATTTAAGCCCAATAATTCCTATAGAACTCTGAGCTAATGTAAGTCGCTCATATTGCACTTCTACATTGCTTTGAATAAAATTACTATTTTCAAATAGATTACTAGCTATTTTAAATCCTTGTTCGGAATGTAATTCTGAATTTCCATATAATGCATCTGACAACTTGTTTAGTTGTTTCTCTTTCAAATAAATAATAGCTTCGACAGAGAAATTTTTTACTAATTCGTATTGTGCTTTATTTACAATTTCGTTAACAGTTGTTGCATTATTGAGTGATTCTAATAATGAATACAATAATGATATTTTTTCTTGGCTCTTTATAAGTATTTCTTGTTTTTTTCTAATTTTTGTTATTAAAACCCCACCAACAATTGCAACAACCAGATTTGCAAAAAGAGCAATAACATCATGAAAATTATCTATATGAAAAGTAAAAAGTGGTGGAATAAAAAAATAATTCCATACAACGAAATTCATTATTGCTGCAAAAAGTACAGCTGTTCGTCCAACAAATAACGACATTATAGCAACTGACATAAGAAAAATCAGACCAACTGTTTGATAACCAATAGATGTTTTTATAGGAAAGCATACAATTGCGATAAATATAACAATAAAAAATACTATGATAATTTCAAAAAATCCAGTCCTTAAAATAGCCTTATTATTATTATTATTTATTTTCATTTGTAAAACCATTAACATGTTTATGTTGCCAAATCGTTTGATTTATTATATTCATTTTGATGATGCTTGTAAAGTAATGCTGTACCAAAAGTTAAAACACCTACTCGTCCGATATACATTAGTAAAGTTATTATAATTTTTCCGAATACAGTTAAAGAACCTGTTATACCGCAACTAAGACCAACAGTTCCAATTGCAGAAGTACACTCAAATAGAATTTTCATTAAATCTGTTTTTTCGGTAAAGGTCAACAAAAAAGTTCCAAAAATAAGTATTGTGATATATAAAATAAATGTGCTTACAGCAGGTTGCCATCTGTACTCTGGTATTTTATTGCCAAATAATATAATATCTTTTTGTCCTTTCAGTCGGCATCTAACATAAGCCCATACAGCAGATACAGTAGTAGATTTTACACCACCGCCTGTTCCAGATGGCGAAGCTCCAAAAAACATTAATACTACGAGCAACATCAGTGAGCTTAAATGTAAATTGCTAATAGATATTGTATTAAAACCTACTGTTGTCATTGCTGTCATTGTTTGAAAAAAAGCTGCTATAACTCTGTTACCATAGCTAAAACTTTGAATTGTTGGTTCAAAGAAAAACAATTGTAATGTTCCAAAAATTGTTAATATAGAGGTAATTAGAATAATAATTCTACTTGTAAATGTAAGATTATACGATTTTATACTAATTTTTTTCCACAAATCTATTAATACAATAAATCCAATTCCTCCGGCATAGCTTAAAACTGCTATTACAGAATTAATTCCGATATGAAACTTAAATTGTTCAAAACTATCGTTATATAAACCAAAACCTGCTGTACAAAAAGACGATATGCTATGAAAAATTGCAGTCCATATTGGCTGTTGCACTCCTAATGAATTAAAAATAAAAAATAAACAAATTGCTCCAAATAATTCAAAACCAAATGTAAAATAAATTATTCCTCGAATTAAATTATTGACCTCAAAACCACTAGGCATTGTAAATTCATTTACAAGAACATTATTCGTATGTTTAGGTATATAATGAACAACCCGAAGTATTAAGAACGAACTCAGAGTCATAAATCCAATACCGCCCAATTGTATAAGAATTAAAATAATTATTTGCCCGAAAAAAGTATAATTATCAGAAACACTAATTGTTGACAGACCTGTTGTAGATATTGCAGAAGTTGCTATAAATATATTATCAATTATACTAACACACTGCTTTTGTGAAAAAGGCAAACAAAGCAAAATTGTACCTGATATTATGTACGTTAAATATCCAAATAATAGTTGACGTTGAGGAACATCAGAAAAATACCCAAAAGAAATAAATTTATAAAAATTAAATTTCAATAATCTTTTTACCATAAATCCTTAATTAATAATTTGCTACAAACATATACTATGCATTATAAAGCAAGTATTAAGATTTATATAGTAGTTATAAAGATTTTATAAAGATTTCTATTTTGTTTATTCTGTCTATAATTATTACTTTCACAGAAAAATTGAAAGATTATGAAATCGCCTTTATTTCACCTATATACAATATTAATTATTGTAATGTTTGCATCTTGCTCAGGAACAAAAAAGTCAAGCGATTCAAAATCCGAAAAACTTAAAAGCACACAATTGAAAGAAGAAGTAATTAAACATATTAAAATAGAATCAGATTATAAATTACCTGAAAAGCTTGATTATACTATTAAATCGGTTACGCTTTTAGATAATATTTTTACAATTGAAGTTACATATAAAGGAGGCTGTGGAGATCATAATTTTGAGTTAGTATTTAATCGTATGTTTGCAAAAAGCTTTCCTGTTCAGGCTTCCCTATATCTTGAACATACTTCCACAAATGAAACATGCTCTGAAGAAATAACTAAAACGCTTCGTTTTTTTGGTGATAATGTACGCCATCCAAAAAACAAAACTGTTATTTGCAAAGTACATTCTTTTGACGGAAAAATAACTTACAATTATTAGCTAAAAATTAAATATTAAGAAATTTAAGAATATCTGAAAATCTTATTGGCTCAAACCAATTAATATCATCATATCTACCAAACCATGTCAACTGTTTTTTTGCATAATGGCGAGTATTTCGTTTAATTAGCTCAATTGCTTTTTCAAGTGAGTATTCATTCTCAAAATGGCTAAACAATTCCTTGTAACCAACTGTATTAAGAGCATTTAGGTTTTTATATTGAAAAAATGCTTTTGCTTCCTCAATTAAACCCGCTTCAATCATTAAATCGACACGTAAATTAATTCTTTCATAGAGAGCTTCTCTGTCGAAATTCAGTCCAATTTTTATAACATTAAAATCTCTTTCAACCTTTTTGCTTGTTCTGAACGATGAATATGTTTTTCCAGTTTGTAAGGTAGTTTCGACAGCTCTTAGCATTCGATTTTTGTTTTTCAAATCGACAATTGCATAATATTCAGGATCTAATCTTTTCAGTTCAATTCTAAGACTTTCAAGCCCTTCTTTTTCAAAACGTTCAAGAATCTGCGTTCTTAATTCTTTATCAATTTCAGGCAAATCATCAATTCCTTGGCAAACTGCATCAATATATAATCCTGAACCTCCTACCATTACAGCATATTCCGAAACTTTAAAAATTTCATTTAATTTTTCTAAAGCTTCGCCTTCAAACTTGCTTACATTATAATAATCGTGAATGGAAATATTTCCAATAAAATGGTGCTTTATTTCATTTAGCTGATTTGCAGATGGTTTTGCTGTTCCAATATTCAGTTCGTTGTAAAACTGGCGTGAATCGCATGAAATTATTTCGGTATTTATTGTTTTAGCTAAACTAATACTAATATCAGTTTTACCAACTGCTGTTGGACCAAGTAATACAATTAAAGTTTTTGGCATATCAAATTTTAATGAAAACTGAATATTGGCTAATATTCATCATTCTCAGAAACGTCTTCTTCAGAATTAAACTCATCATTGTCGCCCTCTCCTTCTTCTTTGTCCAATTCACCATCAAAATCTAGTTCGTCTTCATCAAAATCTTCATCATCAATAGGCTCTTCTTCTTCGAACAAATTATTACTTTTTTTGCCTCCTCTATCAAATTTTATTTGCGATGGAGATTCTCCAAATCCATTTGAACAATGTGGATATTTTTTATGTCTAATTTTTTCTTTTTCTTCAACAAATTCGAGAAAAAAAGCTCTTCCAGAAAAGAAATCAAAAACATAAATAAGCTTTTGCTTTAATTCCTTAATATGCTCAGAAATAATAGTTTCGTCCATTATTAAAGGATCATCAGCTTTTCCTCCTTTCATATCCAAAAGAGAAATTTCATGTTTTTTTTGCCATTTATCATCAGTAATAAAAAATGATGCTAATTGAGCTTTATCAAACCCTAATTCATCTTGAATTGCATCATGCAAATCAAAAAAAGTGCTGCCTTCTTCAATATCAATATCTCTAAAGAATTTTTTATCTTCATTAGATATCATCCTAAAACACAAAATCTTACCCATAACTTATATGTTTAATAAAAATTCAATCGTGTCAACATTATCCGAAAAATCTAAGAAACCAGGATATTGAGCACTTCCAAAATTAAATCTTTTTTCAAAAATATCAATATTTGATATTACACATTGTATTTTTTCAGAATTATTTTCAATATGATTTTTTACTTTACTAACATCGCTATAATATTCAAAATATACAACAGATATTGGAGATGCAATATTAATATCTTCCTTGAAAATTAGATAATTATTATCGAAATGCTCAACACTATTTACTAAATATATCGCTCTATTATATTCGTAATTATTAAAATACTTATTATGTAACTTATAATGATTATACTTTTCAATAAATTCATACAAATTTGTAACATGAAAATTTAATGGTAAATATATTTTTGAAACATTTCTACAACCAAGTCCAAAATACATCATTATATCATCTGTTAATCCGATTAAATCCTTTTTTGACTCTTTTCCAGATAATACGGCTACTGAATTTCGATTTTTTCTAATGATATTTGGATATTTTCCAAAATAATATTCAAAATATTTCGATGTATTGTTACTTCCGGTTGCTATAACTGCATTAATTTCTTTCAATAAATTTTCTTCAAATCTTACAACTTTTTCAAAATCAGGATTTATATCACAAAGAATTTTAAATAAGCTAACTAATAAGACATTATCTTTTGAAGATTGTTTGCCAATAAAATTATTCCCAGTAATTAATACACATATAAAATCATGAATTCCTACTAATGGAATATTCCCAGCTAACACAACTCCAACATTTTTCCTTTTATAATATAAATTAATATTAGGATAATATTTTGCAATATTTAAAAAAGTTTCGTCGCTTAATATTCTATAAACTCCATTCAAAGAGCATAAAACATTCTCTTCGGTAAACCATGGATTGTGTATTTCAGCGTTACTTATTGCTGAATCAAGAATTGAAAAATATTTGCAATTAGAATCTGTTTTATTCAGATAATCGCTTAAAACTTTTCCAAGCTCAATAAGTGCTTTATGAGTATTTTTAAAATCTAGTACCATCTTCCTCCATCAAAAGCAGAAGAAATTGCAAAACCTAATATAAAAACGTAAACAATTATAATTAAAATCATTAATCCAGAAAGAATTGTACCAATAATGGCACAAATTTGTCCAGCTTTTAGATTTTTAAATGATGCTTCGGTATAAAATTCAGGATTTGTATTATATAATCTCTTCCCTTTGCCGGCAAGAGATAATGAAATAATACCTAATACTAAACCCGGTACGCCATAGCAAAAACATGAAGCAATAGAGATAATTCCCATAACTAAAACACCTGTTGAATTAGGAATTGCTACTTTATCCTTTATTATTATAGTTGCTTCGCTTGAACTGTCATTATTTTCATTCATAATTAAATATTATATTCATTAATAAATTTGAAAATGTAATTTGTTACAATTATTATTACTGTAAAAATAAAGGAAATTTTTAATATTAATGCTCCATTCTTATATTTATAAAGCACATGTAAAAAAAGAAATATAAATAAAAAAAATATTGGTATTAATGCGGGATAAAGCTTAATGCTTTCAATTATATTTCCTTTTAGAAGTTCAATAAATGAGCGTTGCATTCCACATCCAAAACACTCTATTCCAAAATGTTTTTTCCAAAAACATGGTTGCAAATGCTTCTCAAGCCAATTAATAAAATCGAAATACATTTACAAATCACAAATCATTTTTCATAAAACCCTGCTCTGCTATAACTTTAAGAAATGATTTTGAGAATAATACATTATCCTTTTTAGTATATCTTTTTTGAGTAAAAATTTGAGCTAAATTTTCGGTTTTATTCTGTTCTATTAAATCTTTTGTTTGAGAAAGAGATTCCTTTTCTTTATATATTTCATCTATTTGATTGTTAGAATAATCATTATACTTTTCATAGTGAATTACGCCTTCAAGCGGAAGTCTGTCTGTTAATTCTGGATTCTCATCAGGATAACCAACAACCAAAGTAGTAACAGGGACTACATATTTTGGAAGTTTTAAAATTTCAATAATTTTATTTGCATTATATGTAGTAGTTCCTAAATAACAAATACCTAAACCTTCTTGTTCGGCAGCCAAAGCTACGTTTTGAGCAACTAACAAAGCATCAATAGAAGCAGTATAAAACGAAAGAAAATTATCATAACCTGGTTCAGCATTGCGATTCTCACACCATTTGTTAAATCGATTAAAATCAGCACAAAAAGTAAGAATTACTGGCGACTGCAAAACCATATTTTGCTTAAAGTGACACTCCCAAAGCGATTGTTTTATATCTTTATCTGTTGTAACTATAATGCTATAAACCTGCATATTACCAGTTGTTGATGCCCTTGTTCCTGCATTCAATATTTTATTCAATATTGGCTTATCAATTTGTTGCTCTTTGTACTTTCTTATTGTTTTGTGGTTAAAAAATAAATCACTCATATTCAATTTTTTAGATTGTAAAGTTCAAAATAATATAATCAATTTTATAAATTTTATTTTTTTAAACATATTTTTTTAATTTATTTAACATTTTAAACGAATAAGTATTCGTATTTTTATAATAACAAAAATTATTGTCATTATTAATATGCGTTTTATCAACAAATTACTAAAAATTATAAAATAAATTTTATAATAACTCTAAAATAAGGTAACTTTGTTGATAGAATACAGTATAAGGAAAAGTAAAAAAGAAAATTTAAAGTAATGAAAAAACAAATTTACATCATTTTAATAGCGGTAGTACTAAGTACAGTTCTATTCTCATGTAAAAGTCATGAAAAATGTCCAGCTTATGGGCAAATTAAAACTGAACAACCTACGGTTAAAGTTTAATTTATAGCTTTAATTTAAATAGTACTACATTGAGGAAAATTTCTTCAATGTATTTTTTGTGTCCATTTTTGAGATTTCCCGAGTTCATAAATCTAATATAAACAGAAAAAGCCCTCGTTTGAGGGCTTTTTTGTTGTCCGACCAGGACTCGAACCTGGAACGACAGAATCAAAATCTGCTGTGTTGCCGATTACACCATCGGACAATTAGGGTGCAAATTTATAAAAAATATTTATCAGAAAAAACTTTTTTATATATTCTATTTGCATTTTTTTTATTTCCGTAATAGCTATCTTCCATAAATATCATATAATCTGAAACATGTCATATTTTATGAATATATTCATGCTTTCATAAAATGTTTTTTAATTACTTATACATTATTTTAAAATGATTTTTAGTAATATTAGTGCATTAAATTTTAAAATATGGCTGAAGATTTTTTTCAAGGATACAAAGGTGAAGCTCTCAAGATTTTAACCAAATATAATGTTAGAGTTTGGGGGCAAGCAGAAATTGATACAACAAGAGGAGAATTTAAAGGAACAATACTACCTCGTTCTGAAAATGATGATGACCAACACATTGTTTTAAAAATTATTACAGGATATAATATTGGTCTTGATATCACAACCATCATTAAAATGAAAGAGGTTGGTTATAAAAAAGCTAATTACAAAATTCCTGAAAAAGAATTTCCATATACAGAAGGATTGCCAAAAGTAAAACTTATAGGTACTGGAGGTACAATTGCTTCTAGATTAGATTACAGAACCGGAGCTGTCATTCCTGCTTTTACTCCAGGAGAACTTTATGGTGCCGTTCCAGAGCTTGCGGATATTTGTAATTTGTCAACAGAAAAGCTATTTGCAGTATTTAGCGAAAACATGGGTCCAGAGCAATATAAAGCTTTGGCAATTGCAATCGGCAAAGAAATTGAAAATGGAGCTGAAGGAATAATAATAGGACATGGAACAGATACATTGTCACACACAGCAGCTGCATTAACTTATATGATTCAAAACCCTCCTGTGCCTATTGTTCTTGTTGGTTCTCAAAGGTCTTCTGACAGACCATCTTCTGATGCCGCCTTAAATCTAATTCATGCTGCTTATACTGCAGGTCATTCTGATATTGCAGAAGTTATGATATGTATGTTTGGACCAACTTCCGATGAATATGGATTTTTGCATCGAGGAACGAGAGTCCGTAAAATGCATTCATCATATCGCTCAACTTTTAGAACTCTTGGAGATATTCCCCTCGCTACTGTAAGCAGAAAAGAAGGTGTAAAAATGCTTAAACCAAACTATAATCACCGACGAAAAGACAGAAAAGTAACAATTATGCCTTACTTCGAAGAAAAAGTTGCGATTATATACTATTACCCGAACATGCGTCCTGACATAATTGATTCTTTAGTTGATAATGGTTACAAAGGAATTATAATTGCGGGAACAGGACTAGGTCATGTTAACAAGCCTCTTTATCCTGCAATTAAAAGAGCTAAAGAAAAAGGAGTTCACATGTATATGACAGTTCAAACTTTATGGGGATTTGCTCACATGTTTGTTTACGATACAGGTCGAGATTTAATGTCGCTAGGAGTCGTTCCTGCCGAAAATATGCTTCCAGAATCAGCATATATAAAATTAGGATGGGCTTTAGGTCAAACAACTGATTTTGAAGAAGTGAAAAAAATAATGCTAACTCCTGTGAATGATGAAATAACTAGACGTGAACCATATAATGGATATTTAGTTTATCAAGGTGGCGTTCCCGAAGTTGAAGAATTTGTAAGAAAATTTAGAAAATGATTTTAGACAAAAATACTTTTATTGAAAATTTAAAAAAGTATTTGTCTTCTAGCAACTTGCCAGGAGTTGAAGCACAACTTAAAATGTCTCCTAATGTTAGAAATCCTTATTTTGAATCTCAAGTCCCAAGTGAAAATTCAATTAATGCTGCTGTTCTAATACTAATTATTAGTCATGAAAATTCATTAAAAACAGTTTTAATTAAACGACCAGAATATAATGGTGCACATAGTGGACAAATTAGTTTTCCAGGTGGTAAAACTGAAAAAACAGATAAAAATATTTTTTACACTGCACTAAGAGAGGCAAATGAGGAAATAGGAATTAATTCTGAGAATATTGAAATAATTGGCTCATTGACTACTCTTTATGTTCCAGTTAGCAACATTTGCATATATCCAGTTATTGGATTTGTCAATGAATCTATTAGTTACAATATTAATCAAGAAGAAGTTGCAGAAGTAATTGAAACAAATATTGAAACTTTATTAGATATTAAAAACATTAATAAAATGTCATTTACAACTAATAATTTTGAAATTACCGCACCCTATTACAATGTTCAAAACAATAAAGTATGGGGAGCAACAGCTATGATAATCAGTGAACTTCTTGAAGTTTTTAAAAAATCAGCTACTCCTGACTTCGACACTGGGACACCCTAAAAATCTTTTCATAAATTATTTTCAAATAATTTAGCTTTTATTTTGTTTTTATCATTGATTACCAGGTCAATAAAAATGCACAAATATATCCAAAATTATATCTTATTTTTGCTTGCGACACCCATTTGGGTGACGCAAAGCCTGTAATGACGCAATTATCAAGCGGTTATAAAAATTGTATTTTTAAAGTGTCGAAGTCAGGAAAGTATGGGGAGCAACAGCTATGATAATCAGTGAACTTCTTGAAGTTTTTAAAAAATCAGCTACTCTTTAATCACATTTTTATAGTGTTCGAATCTTTCCATAATTGATGCTACATAGTTGTATGGCTCTTCACCTCTACAATATCCATGCTTCACAACCGAATCTCTATAGAATTTAGGATTTGATTTATGGAGTAAAAAATAATCTACATTATCGTCCCATTCATTAGGATTCTTCCCATTTTTTTCTGCTAATCTTCTGGCATCCAAAACATGCCCTAAACCAACATTGTATGATGCAAGTGTGAATTTAATCTTTTGATTTTCATCCTTAATATCATTAAATTGCTCATCAATCCATTTAATATATTTAACTCCAGCTTCAAGGTTTTCTTCTAATTCAGCACAAGAATCTATTCCATATTGTTCAGCAGTTGAAGGCATCAATTGCATTATTCCAAATGCACCAGTCCATGATTTTAAATCATTAAGAAATCTTGATTCCTGATATATTAAAGATGCAAGTAATTTCCAATCCCAATTTAATATTTTGCTTTGAACTTTTATTAAATCATCATATTCTGATACTTTACCAGTTCTTTTACTAATATAATTATTTTTTGAAAAATGTACTTCTTTTACTTTATGGAAATATTTATTATATAACTCTTTATACTTTCTGGTCTTTTTATAATCTACAAGCCATTTATTTAAAGTATCTAAAAGTAATTCTGAATTTTTTCTTATACCCCAACTAATATTTTGATTAAAACTTATCGGAGTTTTTATATCAATATTTTGATGATAGGTTTTATTTATTAGACCAATGTTTTCGTCGCAAACAGTATAATCTATTTCACCAGATGAAACCATTGAAATTATTTCTTCTGTATCTAACCCTTCTAATTCAATGATATTAATTGTATCTCCTATTTCATCTGATAAATTTCTTAGTCTTGATAAATATACTGCACCTTTTTGAATATAAATTATTTTATGTGCTAAATCCAAAACATTTCGAACTAATAGCTTATCTATTGATTTATTAGATAGTTGTTGCCATTTATCAGGTTTCCTTTGAACCAAAACTTGTCGTGTTTGAATAATTGGCACCGAAAAATTTATAATTTTCTTTCTCTCCTTAGTATTTGTCAGATTTAATGCAATTATATCACACTCTGAATTGTTTAGTTTAGAAAACATTTTATTAATATCGTTTTCAACTAATACTTCAAGTTTTATATTTAAAGTTTCTGCAAATTTTTTCAAAAGTTCATATTGAAAACCCATTGGTTCTCCTTTATAAATAAAGTAATCAGTTGAATTATTTTGAGTTACTGCTGTTAATGTATTATCTTCAATAATTGATTTAAAATCATCTATTATAGATTTATCCTTTTTTTCTTCAATACTTTTACAAGAGTAAAAGAAAAAAATTAAAATTAAAAGATGTAAAGATAATTTAGACACAGCAAGCATTTTGGGTAAATACGGATAAGCTTTAGTATTGGTTGCCTATTGCCTAATTGATTTGACGAACAAAGCTTCCAAAGGCACAAATTGACTGAATTTAATCATAAAAATTCCAAGATATTCCAAACTTCAATGTTCTACCATAAGCTGGATAATGTAAAAAATAATAATAATCACTACTCATTAATCGACTATTAACATGATCTAATTTAATATAGAATCTTGCCCTTTTTAAGTGAAAATTAATAAATACATTAATTAATGGATAGTTCCCAATTTCTCTTTCATTTTGTATATTAAAAACCCCTGTTGCAGGAACATACGAATAAACATAATATTTTGAGTTATAATTAATATCAAAACCTATTTGTAATTTTAAAACTTTCTTAAATAAAGAAAACTGATAATAATTTGAATTGAATGCCATTATTTCTGGTATTCTTAATACATATTCATTATCATTTTTTTGATAAATAACATTAATTATACTAACAATATTCTTAAACTTTAATCTCTTTTTAAAATACAAACTATAAACATTAAAAGTAGATGTATTCTGACGAGGATATCCAATTTCATCAAAATAAATAAAGTTATCAAATACATAGCCTTTAAAACCTAAAGCAATATTTGCCTTAGAATTATAAAATCCTATTTGATATTTAGTTTCATCTTTACTAAGAAATGTACTATCCCATCTAAAATGATTAGACATATAATTATTTTCTAAAAAAGAAGGATTTAGTCTTTTTAAAGAAGCAATAAATTCTAAACCACTATTAATATTAAAATTTAATTGTTCTCTCGTATTAACTTTGAAATTTGATTTATTATAACCATTAATATAATATTCCAATCCAAAAGACCACTTAAATTTCTTATTCCTTAACTTAAATAAATTAATTCCAATACTATTTGTACTATAAGCAGTATCGTAGTCATAAATATAGTTTTTCTTAAGACTATTTCTAAAATAAATTCTTGCTCCAGTTTTAAAAATCTTATTATCAAATAATTTTAATAAAAATGTATTTTGGATATTATTATAATAAGTTGAATCATAAGTATTAGTAGAATTAATAAAATATGGGCTTTTATTTTCTAATATTTGAGCCACTGAGTCATTTTCCAAATCATAAAAATACTGATAAGAACTATTATAAAAACTACCATTCTGTCTATCAGTATAGAGTTTATAATAATTATTATACTCAATAGTATGTTCAATGCTTGCTTTATGATTTATCGATTTTATTGACCTAATATTAGTAGAATCATTTGCTGTGCTATCAATTATTTGAGTTATTATTTTTCTTCCAAATTTAAATTCATGAGAATAGAATAATCCAAAGTTCTTAAATTTATTTACAGCATAATTCAATTTTACATTTATAAAAGCTGGTTTTAAGATATTATCCTCAAAAATTGAATCGCTTGCAATTCCACCATTTTCAGATATTGTAAATTTATTATAAACTAAATTAAAGTAAGAATTATACCTTAACCCATTATAGCTAGAAAAAAAAGAAAATTGACCAGTTTTGGTCGTTTGTCTTTTATAATTTCCATTAGAAGCATTAACTAAATATTTAATTCCAAAATTAAAATTTGAGCTAATATTTTGAGTATGAAAAATTGAAATAGAGCCTTCCTTTTTTGCTCCTTTATTATAGTTTATATTTGAATATTGTTTTTTAGTATTATAGTATATGCAATTTTCAATTGAAAACATATCCTCATGATACTGATTAATTGGAAAAAAATCATTATAAAAATCAATATAATCAAGGTCTTTAGAAATTCCTCCCCTTCCAATATTTCCTATATTAGAATAAAAAGGATTATTTTTTAAATATTTAGGAAAAGCATAATAGTTTTCTAAAGCTGTATCAACATCAACAGAAATAATACTATCTGGAAATTCAAAAAATTTCCATGCTGAAATAATAATTTTAGAAGAATCTGGATTGTAATTTGAATAAGAGAAAAAACACTGGAAAAGAAATAATATGAAAAATAGTTTTCTCAACTTAATTAAGTTTTAAAAAAAAAGCTTCAATACTAATTTTAGAATTGAAGCTTTTTAAAAGTCGGCAACGACCTACTCTCCCACCATAGTAGTACCATCGGCGCTGATAGGCTTAACTTCTCTGTTCGGAATGGGAAGAGGTGGAACCCTATCGCTATAGTCACCTTAAGATCTTAGTGATTAACAATAATATTTAACGTATTGAATAAGTTTAAAAGTAAAATTTCAAAATTTACAGAAAGTAAGTTAACGGGTAATTAGTACAGCTCAGCTTTGACATTACTGCCTTTACACATACT
>Ga0154347_1136_pt2 | contig 19247 bp, 15 predicted proteins | sample RifGroA2_FD_115875 | JGI IMG/M metagenome (GOLD analysis project Ga0154347, IMG submission 115875) | Bacteroidetes bacterium GWA2_31_9
CAAATATGCATTTATTGATTGATGTATGATGAGATTTTTCAAGAACTTTCTTTGTATTATTAATTCAAACATTCAGTTTATTGAAAAAAAAGAAAAGTATATTTTTCATATTATTGCTAATTCCTTTTTTCTTTTTCTTTTTCTTTTATCATTTTTCTACTATAAAGAAAGAACTGTAAACTTTGACACAGCATACTATGTTTTTAAAATGATTTATTTCAATGATTTTAATATTGAATTGAATCGTTGGATTGCATACCCTTCTCAAATATTACCGTTAATTGCCATAAAAAATGGAGCAATATTATCAACGGTACTAAAACTATACTCAATCTCATTTATTTTAACATATTATCTAATTTATTGTTTTATAGCCTATAGTTTAAAAAATAAACCTGCTGTTTATGCTTTAATACTTACGCTATGTTTGACTTATAGAAATAATTTCTATTTTGCAACAATTGATCTACCATTAACTTTGGCAATATCAATATTATTTTGGGCTTTAATTTCTCAAAGAACATATACAAATATTAATAGACTGTTATTTATTCAAGCTGGTGCAATTTTTTGCATTATCGTAAACACTTATGGGCATCTTTTATCAATAATTGCAATATTATTTATAATAGCATTTGAAATTATATTTAACAATCGGTGGAAAGAAAGACCCATTATATTTATTTTACTTTTTACTATATCCTGGTATTTTATTAGGGTCTATGTATTACCATTATCAGAGTATGATAAAAGCAAAATGCTTTCTTTAGAAGTATTATTTAATAAAATTCCTACAATATTTTCTTTAAAAAGCACAAACTATTTTGTAAATTTCTTTTTATATGAAATATGGATTGTTCCTGTTTTATTTGTAATTAATTTATTTTTAGCAATTAAGAAGCAATTATGGACATTAACTTTTTTATTGATATCATTCCCTGTTTGTTATTTATCTTTAATCCTAACATCGTGGTATAAAGGAGAGTCTCCAATTGTTTATCAGGGTTATTACGCAATTTTAGGCTTATATATTGCTGTTGCATTTATCGCAATAATGTCAAAATACTATAACAAATCAATAATTATTATTTCAGTTACATTAATATTAATTATTAGTTCAACGTCTCTTTATTCATCTCATAAAATGCTTACAAATAGGATTGAATATTTTGACAGAATGGCAAAATATATGAGAAAAATTAATGTTAGAAAAGGTCTAATAGAACCAAAAAATTTACCATGGAACATATTACATTCATCTTGGGCAATTCCTTTTGAGAGCTTATTAATGTCATCATTAGATGATCCAGATAGTGCTGTAACTTTTAATTCCCATCATCATAAAGACTTAAATAAAATTAATGTCAATGGATTATTCTTAGGAGCAAATTTTAAATTATATTGGGATAGTGATAGTATAAATAAATCATATTTTAATTTACCCAAATATGGTTATAAATATATCAATACACATCAATCCGAAATTATAACTAATGATTCAATTTTTAATAAAAATCAAATAAATATAGAACCTATAAGTAATGAATATTATTGCGACAATGACTCAATTGTTGTAATTCCTATAAAAATAATAAATAAATCCAGTATAAAAATTAACTCTATTACAACATCAAATTACTCTTTATTACTCAGCTATCATTTATATTCTAAAGATGGCGAATTAATTTGTTATGCAGGCGAAAAAACTTTTTTAGAAATTGATATTGAAAAAAATACATCTGCAACTGTTGGATTAAAAATTAGATTACCTAAATCCAGCGGTCTTTTTAATAAAAACAAAGATTATGTTATTGTTGAAGCAGATATTTTATGTGAAAATATAAGATGGCTTGAAATAAATAAACGATTTAAGTTGTATTTTTAAGTTTAATTTTTTAACGTTATATAGTAAAGAAATAAAGATTTATGAAAATCAATAAAAATATGTATGTAAAAGGTCTTTCTCAGTTAATCAATTTATCAACCTATGTAAATTGCGTTAGATTATTTTTTTTATTTAGTGTTCTTTTTGTTTCTTCTTGTACAAAACAGACTACTCTTGAATTCGTTTCTGATAATCTTAATGATGAGAAAATATACTTTTTTGATTATAATAGTGCGTATATGTCTGGATTTATTGTACCATCAATAAAAACAGATAATATTGAAGATTTTAAAGTCAAATTTAAAGTCAATAATTTTGAAGAGAATACTTTGTATTATAAAGTATATTTTCAGAATGAATCATATAAGTTCCCAGAATTAGATGAAAAAGATGAATATAATAAGTTAAGTGCAGAAAATTTTTATGGGAGTTGGGAAGAAAGCTTTAGTGATTTTGATTCATTAAAGGTTACAAGTAAGGAAAATTTCACAGTTGAAACACTTTTCAGGATATCTGGAAATCCGAGAAATGAAAAAAAATATTATGGTAAAAACTGGCACAAAACAACTGTTTTTGATAAAGAAATTAATAAAAAAATATCTCAGATAAAAAATGACCCAAAATGGTATAAAGCAATTGAAGAAAAAGCTAAAGCGAATAACTTAACAGTTGATGATCAACTTAAAAGAGATGCACGATGGATGCTTGCTGAAAACCCAAATAATAAATGGATGCGAAATCCAAGAGTTGGAAAATACAGCATACTAATTGTTATTACAAATAAACAAGGGCTGGATGAAATCCCTGAATATATTAAGAATATCTCCATTATGCCTGAAAATGGATTCATTAATCCATTTTATTATTTCTTATATGGAGATGGTAAAAACAATAAAAATATAAAACATTTGTTTATAAACGAATTTGTTACAGTCAAAGCCAATGTGCCTTTAAATAATGGCATATATGTTAATTATTCAGCTGACAATTTTAAAAGTAATGAATATTTCAATAAATATGTAAATAGTAATGACGATTTATATAAAAATGCCACACTTCAGATTCACTGGACAAAAAGAGCTAAACAAGAGCCAATTATGAACATTCCTATTCATGCTGATTTTTTCGGGAAAGGTTATACAAAAAAGGAATATGAAGAAAATAGAAAAAAATACAACGACTTAAGGGTTGAAACATATTTTACAAATACACTTTATCCTGGACGTACCTTTGGATATGATGAGAATATAAAAGCGGTTTGGTTTAAAAATCCAGGAAATACTAGTGAAGAATTTGTAAAAGAAGATGTCGGTTTTAAATCTCGACATGGATTAACATTTGGAACATATACTTTTAAAATAAAAATGGCTGAGTTATTAACCAAAGATAACGTTTGGACAGGATTAACAAATGCTGTATGGATGATTAACGAAACACTTGAAGAATGGAATCGTCGCCGAATATGTACTGACGAAGGATATATGCCATTTTATGGTGCTGGAAAAGGTGAAACTCGAGTTCCACAAATTAGTTATTCTGAAATTGATTTTGAAATCGTTAAAGCTGCTGAAATCTGGCCACGTTTATCTTACAAAGATCAGAAAGAAAGAATAGAGCCAGAATCCAACTCAGACAAGGTTATGATTGCCTGTACAAACTGGGATATGGCATGCCCACAACCAGAAAATTTTGATATTGGGCTTAGACATATTAAATATTTGGATAAAGTTTTTAATATTCATAGATGGGATGAGTATTATAATGCACTTACATTAAAGACACCAGCAAAAGATGATGATTTATTCGGTGGCGAATATTATTATTTTCAGCTTGAGTGGAAGCCCACAGAAATAATTTGGAGGGTTGGTCATGAAAAAAACAAACTTAATGTTGTAGGATACATGAATGATAAAGTAACATCAATTCCTAATAATCAAATGCTTTTTATTATAACCCAAGAATTTCATTTCTCTAAATGGTGGCCAAAATCTCCATTTAATCAAGAAGATATACCATTTTCTAAAGAAGACCTAAAAGGTTATTTATATAGTGTAGAAATTGAATAATTATTTATTCGCGAAATACATTATCAAGCCACTTTAATCGCTCTTGAGTCCAAGATTTGATATAATCAATTGATTCTTTAAAATTTTTATGATCATATTTTCGCCACATATTTTTATCATTGTAAGTATTCCATTTTAAAGCATTGTAATCTACTTCATCTAATAATTTCATATAATTCGAATCAATAATACCATTAACATTTTTATCAGATAGTACACTTGTACGTAATTCTTTCCAACGTGATAAAAACTGCATTTTATATTCACGGTCTTTCATAAAGCAATTCCACCAAAAAGGAGTGGCTTTATCAAGATACATAAGCCCATCTGTCTTATATCCGTCGAAATATGACGTGAGACCAAAAGTAAAATTCATGTCCCAAACAGGCTCAATCTTTAATAATCCTCCCTTATCCTTACTAAAATACATACTCAATCTATAGGCATCAACATTTTTTGAAACCTCCATTAATATTTGATAATCTATAAATGATTTAATATCAATGTACTCTTTCCAATTTCCATTTTCTACTATAGCTTTTTCAAAATTTGTAATATATTCTTTAATATAATTAGCCTGATTATCTGTAAGTTGTTTTTCATTGGGTGACACATAAATAAACCACTTACTAAAGCCAGTGTCTATTTGTGCATTAAATGGGGACTTCCAAGCCTTTCCATTCCCCTTATCAAGCTTTATTATATACCCTCCTGATATATCTGAATCCTTAGAACTAAGCTCAGAAATATTAACTCTATTTTTATCAACCTTAATACTTTCTGTCAAAACATATATTCCTCTATATTCATCATTAATTATTAAATGACAGAACCTTGTCCTTGGAGAATAATTACCCATTTCACGATGTAGCTTGTAAGATAAAACATTTCGAATTAAGCTAATGTCAACAAATGGAGCATACAGCACCCACTCATTTTCTTTAGGAAGACCCATAAGTTTTATGTTGTCTTTTTTTAGACTATCGTTAAACGAATTAATTAAATATGATTGTTTTGGAAATAACTTTGAAGAACTACCTCGTATTTTTATTTTCAAGTAACCTGTTTTTTTCGGATTATCTGTAAGCTTGTTATCCTTTTTTTTATCAAACAGTTCAAATGTAGATATTATTTTTGTAGAATCTGTAATACACTGATTTTTTGTATATATTTTCAATATTGGGATTTTTCCATGACTAAATATTTTATTTTTTGTTTTTGTAAAAACAGGTTGTGAACTTACATCGCCATCACTAGATTTTTCATAAATTGATATTAATTGCTTGAGCTCTTTGGCATTAATTTTTTGATAAATTGTTAAAAAAATTATTCCTTCACCAAGGTCATCCTTCTCAATTGTATAATGTAATTTTGAATTATATGATGTTACAATTATTTCTGAAGAATTGTAATAACTAGAATTAATATTTATACATCCTTTATTATTTTGAGCAATTTCTTTATCATTAACCGTTGCTTTAAAAAAAACACTACCATTAATTTCCAATAAAATCTCATTACTTATAAGAGATAAATCTAAGTTTATTTTTGCTTCAGTAATTTCAGGGTTAGTTGTCTGGGTTGTTTCTAAAGTAAAATCAATTTTCTTATATTTTTCATCACTGTTATTACATGATAAAATAACAAGAACTACAAAAATTACCAAACAATAAAGCTTATTCATTTATTTCAGATATTAAGTTTGAATTATTGTCAATTAGTCTAATGCTTTTCCCTTTTAAATTAAACTTTTTTAAAGATACCAATCTATTGTCTGTTTTTTTAAGCAACTCATTAGTTGATTCTCCAATAAGAATTTCTTCATGCACATTCATAATATAATTAGGCAAAGAAAAAGATTTCTTTCCAACTTTAATTCTAAAATCATTAATATTTACTGGAAATAAATTGGGGTTATATAGTATTAAAAATTGATCTCTTTTCTTTATAGTAATAAAAGGTTCATTTGATAAATAACATCCAATGTTTTTGTAGTATTCATTATTATCTCCTTCATTTTGTATTCTATAATTTAACCTTTCAGTGTTAATAAATTTAATTTCTTTTAAAATATTATTATTCCCAATTATTTCATTTTTATTTGATATCGAATTGTTTATCACTACACTTGAATTTTTGCCAATTTTTTTATCGTTATATTTACAATTATATAAAATTATTTTATCAGCATCTATTCTTCCACCAATAGAATAGTTTAGTTTTAAATCTGGATTGTTTTTTAAGTATGCTACAAATCCAGTATTATTACTAATTAAAGTATTATTATAAATATGAGCATTAGAACTATCTTTTACACTAAAAGCTGTGCCATTACCAATAACCAAATTATATCTTATAATAGCATTTGTACTAGGACCATATTCTTCGGTACCTACTGAGACAGCCTTGTCATTATTATTTAAAAGATAGTTATATTCAACGAGAATATTCTTACAACCATTCATATCTACAGCATCATCAGGTGAATTCTCAACAAAATTATGATGAATATTACCATTTTCAACATTTAAAACTTCAATTGCATCTGGTGTGTTAGTAAAATATGAATAAGCTATTTCTGTACTAGCTCTATTTATATTCATTCCTTCTCCAAGTCCATTACCAAATAAATTTGAATTTCTGAATATGAACTCTCCATTATCAATCCAAATAATAGCTTGTCTATAACCTCCATATAAAAGATTTTTGTTTTTTATTTTAAATGAAGAATTCTGAACTATTATTTTTGATTCTTTTCCCCTCAAAACTCCTTCAATAAAATTTGTATAATTTATTTCCGCACTACCATTAAACATGTATATCTCTCCCCATTCGTTTTTTTCAGGTCTAAATGTTACTATATTATTTTTTTCGCCATTAATTATAAGACTCCCATGCACAGTCAAACTAACTCCTTCTTTAAGAATAATATCCGCACCAGCATTTATAACTAGTTTTACATCTTTTGAAACATTTATAGAATTAGTAATAAAATATGGTGAATGTTCTTTATCTAATGTCACATCTTTAGTAATATCACTTTTTAGCTCAAAAGGAGCTTTATATATAAAAAAGTTAAATCTGTTAAAACCATCAACTTTATTTTGACCATCGGATGCAATAATTTTCCAAAAGTATTTCCCTAGTCCAATTGTTTTTGGTATAACAAAGAATGTGTCCACAACATTTTCAATAATAGTAGTAACACCCTTGTTTTCGAACAAATAATCTGTTCCATAATAAACAGTATAACTAATGTTTTTCCCAGTTAAACTTTGAGAAGGATTCCATCTTAGTACTGGAGGTGAAATCTGAGTTTCATTAATTCGCATAACTTGAAAACACTTTGGGAAAGTAGTCAACTGATTTTTAATATAGTTCACTTGATTTGAAATAAAATCTTTTTCTCTTTGTAGTGCTTCCTTCCACTTTTCAATATTTTCAATTTGGTCAGTATTATCTTTTGCTACGGCATCTTCTAATATTTCCTGTAATTTATTAATTATAGGATTTAATTTATTACTATTGAATACAGTCTCTCCAATATTTGAAACTTTATCTAAAAGGTCTTTTCTCACTTTATCATTAATCAACATTTTTTCAATCAACACATTGTCTGACAGCCACTTATTTGTTGTTTCGTAAAAAACATATGGTTTCCAGCTATAATATGATAACGACTTATCAATGTCCCATGGAAATATCTGCCACTTTCCATTTCCATAAATATCATGATACATATAATAATTATGATAATATGTACTAGCATTTTGTACTAGCATATTCACAGCAACAATGGAGATAACATTATCATATTCAAAATTATTTTGTAAAAAGTCATAGAAAAATTTATCACTAATTGTATCAAGCATACCAACTAATTGCTTTAGATCCTGAATATCCATATCTGTATTAGTTTTCTTTTCCCACAAATCATAATTATCATAAATGCTTAAGCATGCCCCATCTTTTTTCGCCTTATATAGATTTGCATTTTTATCAAGATCATATCTTTTTAGAAAGTCATTATCAATATTTTCAATTTCAAGATATAAACCATAATATTTCCCATTCATATATACTTTTACATATTGTGCACTAAAGCAAGCTACACCTGTTTCATGCATTATCAATGAAGAAACAAATTGCCTTATATAACTTTTATCAGAATATTCTGCATTAAGATTTATAATCTTTTTTCCACCTTTTGTAAATGGATTAGAAAGCTTTATTTTTAAAGATTTTTTTTGGTCTTCACGCGATGTATCTCCTCTTACCCTTAGTTTTGCATTTTTTATGGTATCACTTCCATAAGAAATAGTTATTGGAATGTAAGTATCTTCCTTGAAATTTGCATAAACATTATCTAAATCGCTTTGTTTGCATATTATGTGGTATTCTTTTATTTCAAAAATGTTATTTTCTTTTCCACAAGCCAATAATACTAGTGCAAATAGGCTTATAAGTATTAATTTTCTCATATTTTTTTCTGTAAAAATATAAAATATTATTTTGTAAAAAATTAATATTTTTCAGTGAAGCTTTCATTATAAAACTCTTTAAGTCTCATTGCCACATTCCTAGCCACAATCCTTCTCCCTTCCTCATTATAATGCTCTGTAGGAAAATCTTTATCATAAAACAATTCGTCTCTGACAAGTTCAAGATTATCAACAACAATAACTCCATTTTTATTATATCGTTTGACTAATAAATAACGATTTTCTTTCATTATATCGCTTAATTCTTTTCCACACAATTGCTCAGCCTTTTCAATGTTTTCGGCTACAATGTTATAAACCAAATTCCACCCTTTCGATTTACAAAGTTCACTTATTTCATCAAAATCCTTAATTCGTGGGTTTGTAAGTGTATCAATTCTGAAAGCATAATTTTTAATATAGTGTAAAGTCAGATTAGTTTTAGCATCATCTCTGTTTCCGTTAGCATCTAAAATTCCAGTTTTAAAAAGAGCCTTATCCCATTCATATACGCTATTGTATTTGAAGTTTGGAATAGCTAACTTGTCTTTTTTCCATTGTTTTTTAACTAATTTCAGACGATTTTCTTCCGAAATATTATTGAAAGTTGTTAACGAAAGCACAAATCGGTTTACAACTTTAGGAAAATCGGGATTAATAAATTCGTTCATTTTCATCAGTGGTGTTTCGAGTTTTGAATTTATCCAACCAGCGCCAAACGAACGTAAATTCATAGTAACAATCACCGTATTTATTTTTGCCGTATCTGGAATATTCTTTAAAAGATATAAAAAAGTTTTTGCATGAATTGCACCTTTATTAACTCGACCTATTTTTAAAGAAGGAAAATAATCGTTAATAAACTCACTTAATTTACGTTTATCTTTATCATCGGGAGAGTTAGCCAAATTAGACGATTCGGCAAGGTATATTATATCAGTTTCTTTTATGACATTATTAAAATCATCTAATATGTCGCCATGCTTTATCAAGTCTTCATTATAAAAGAATTTTATGTAAACGAAATTACATACCAATCCTATTGCAAAAACAAGAATTAGTCGGATTAATATTTTTAATAAAATCTTATACATAAGCCTAACCGAAAACTATAAAGAAGAAATATTGTTACAAAATTATCAATATAAAAGTTTATAAATTATTCAATATCATCTGTATTAAGTTTATTTACTCTTCGTGTCTTTGCGACTTTGTGGCAAAAAAAAGACTTTTCGTAGTGGATTCAGACATTAAAACTGAAAATAAATAAACGGATTATTGTTAACTCCCGAAAGTGCCAAAATTGCAAATATCAACAAACTGTAAGTTATCCATCTTACATAAATTGGTTTCGATTCGCACCATTTATCGTATCTGTTGTTAAATAATATTATGTCGGACAGTACAAAAAAGCCTAACAAAATCCAAACTTTTGCTGGAACATGAAAATCGTCAACAAGCCTAAAGTTTTTGAATACAGCATTAAAAATATCACCAATATTGCTCATATCCTTGCCACGGAAGAAAACCCAGATAATGGTAACAATTACAAAATTCTTTAACACATCAATAATTCCCCAAAAGGTGAATGATGTTTTTTCCTGAAAATGGAACAAATCTTTAAGCCATCTTTCAATTAAATATGTTAATCCGTGCAAAGCGCCCCAAATTACAAAAGCCCAACTGGCACCGTGCCACAAACCACTAACCGAAAACACAATCATAATATTCATAAACCATCGGGCAAATTTAACCCTGCTGCCACCCAGCGGAATAAACAAATAATCTCTAAACCATGTTGATAATGAAATGTGCCAGCGACTCCAGAACTCGCTTATGCTTTTTGCCAGATAAGGATTTTTAAAATTGTCCATTAAGTTAATTCCCATTAATCGGGCACTTCCTAAGGCAATTAACGAGTAGCCATAAAAATCGGAATAAATTTGAAACGAATAAAAAGTCAATCCTATAACAATGCTTAAGCTATTGTATTTTAATGGATTATCGTAAATAATATTAACAAAATCTGCTAGATTATCGGCAATTGTCATTTTAATAAATAGGCCATATAAAATCAGTCTTAATCCGTTAGAAACATTATTATATGTAAGATATTTATTTGATATTTCTCTAAGCTGATTTCCAAGCCTCTCATACCTTTCAATTGGTCCGGCAACCATTTGAGGAAAGAATAAAACATATAAAGAATAATAACCTAAGTGTCTTTCTGCCTTTTGTTTGTTGTAATAAACATCTATTGTGTAGCCCATTGATTGGAATGTGTGGAAAGAAAGCCCAATTGGCAAAACTATATTCAAAAATTCAATTTTATTTTGAATATGAAAAAGGTCTAATAATGCTGTAATATTATCATTAAGAAAATTGAAATATTTAAAAAAAGCTAAGAGACTGATATTAGCAATAAGGCTCAGTGTTAAGATTAACTTTCTTGTCTTTTGGCTTTCTGAATTTTCAAGTTTTATTCCAACCCAGAAATCAAGAAGAATTATAAAAAACAGAATCAGAATGTAGGCAGGAACAAATGCCATATAAAAATAGCAACTCGCACCGAGTAATAACATCCATCTTAATTTACCTGGGGTTAAGTAAAAAAGCAAAATTACTACTGGAAGAAAAAGTATAAAATGTAATGAATTAAAAAGCATTTATTAAACAATATTGTACAAAAATAAAATTTAATATTATTATTAGTTATATTACTGTTTTAAACATTATCATAAATCAAAACTAAACAGTTGCCGAATATTTTCGAGTAATATACTTCACTGGATACCAAGCTGCAATAAAACCAATAATTAGTACTGTAGCCAACACATAAATAAAATCGAAAAATTCCATTTTTACTGGATAATTTTCAATTATAAATGAGCCTGTTCCCTCAAGTTTAAGAAATCCAAAAGTTGACTGTAGCCAACAAACAAAAATTCCAAAAAATAATCCCAGAATTGCACCTGTAATTGATATTAGCCAGCCTTCAAAAAGAAAAATATTTCGGATAGTTTTAAAGCTTGCTCCCATACTCTGATAAATAAAAATATCCTTTTGCTTGTCGATTATAAGCATTGTAAGTGAGCCAATTATATTAAATGAAGCAATAATTAGAATAAAGGCAAGAATCAAAAAGATTGCCCATTTCTCTGATTTCATTATTTTGAATAATAATTCGTGCTGTTCGTATCGGGTTTGAATTTTAAAATCGTTTCCAATAATGTTTTTAATTTCTTCCTTTATTTTTTCAGGATTTTGATTAGGTTTTAACTTTAATTCAATAGCACTAATTTGATTTGTATAATCGAACAATTTTCGAGCAAACTCTATAGGAACAATAACATATTTTGTGTCGAAATCTTGCTGAATTGAAAATATCCCGGAAGGAACAATATTCATTCGATTAAATGCATCGTCGGGATTTAATTGAACATTCTTTATGCGTTTCGGAACATAAATCTGAATAGTTGGTGAAACATAATTTAACCCAAGCGACAGAAAATACGCAACACCTTGTCCAATAATTGCATAACTGTTTCGTTCGTCTTTAAGTAAAAATTCACCTTCAGCCATCATGCTGTCGATTCCGGTCATTTGCACATATTCGTCGCTAACCCCTTTTATTGTTGCAATATATTGTTTCTCACGATGTTTTAGCAAAGCATTATCTTCAATAGATTCGGCATATTTGTCGATTCCTGAAATTGCAAGTGCCGATTTCATTTTATCGTCAGGAATAAAAGTTTTTCCAATTACCGAAGTAATTTTTAAATCTGAGTCAAACGAATTAAAAAGCGATTTTATTAAGCTGTCGAAACCATTAAAAACAGAAAGAACAACTATCAAAGCCATCGTTCCTGTTGCAACACCAATAATGGAAATCCCTGAAATAATGTTAATTACATTTGTCGATTTTTTCGAAAAAAGATAACGTTTGGCTATGTAGAGGGGGAAATTCATTAATCTATTGTTACATTACTATATTGTTTGAAGTTTGAAGTTTCATGTTTGAAGTTGCTACGCAGTTTAACCTTCAACTTCAACCGAGCTTGCGAGCTCAACGAAGTTAAACCACAAACTTCAAACTTCTTTATTTCCACGCTTTAACAATTAAACCTGTTCCGGTTTTATGTGTTCTATTTGTATCTATGTAGTTAAGAATTAATGAAAAAGGAAAAGTTATTAAATAGTAAAAAGGAATAATTATGAAAAATATTTTTGAAACATTTAACAACATAATTGGATATTTCATTGACAAACGCCACGAAATTTGACCAGAATTTCCATAAGAATATTTTGCTTCGGCTTTGGAAAATCCTGCATTTTTTAATTTTACAATTATGTCATCAATATTGTAGCCATCACGAACATGTTCGTCAATAAATGATTCCTCGTCGTCGTGGTCGTGAACATCTGAACCTCCTTGGTCGCTTGGTGTTGAAATTAAAAGCATTCCTCCAGCCTTCAACGATTTATGAAAATTCCTAAACACACCATTATCATCTTCAATGTGTTCCATTACATCAACTGACAATATAAAATCGTAATTATTTTCCTTTACAAATTTAGTTAAATCGCCATATTGAAAACGTATTTTATCTGCTCTGTTTATTTGAGTAAAAAAATTGTTGCAATCGTCAATTTGTTCTTGCTTAACATCAACAGCATCAATATTCCAGCTTTTATTAAACTTCGACATAAAGAATGTATATTGACCAAATCCGGCTCCTGCGTCAAGTAAGTTTAAATTATTTGATTTGGGATTCCATTGTCGGAGTTCTTTTTTAATATACCAAGCTCTAAGCAACAGTAAATCAAGTAATGAGTAGAATAATTTTCTTAAAATTGGAGTTTTGTTAAATACAGTTCCTAGGCTTTTTTTTATTGGGTCGTATTTCATTTGTTTGAGGTTTCAGATTTGAAGTTTGAAGTTGTTCAAAATTCGTTATTCACTTGTTCTATTGTTCTTTTTGTTAGTTATTTTTTGTTTTATGTTTAATGTTATGTGTTTCAGTTTGAAGTTTAACTTCGTTGAGCTCGCAAGCTCGGTTGAGGTTTGAAGTTTGAGGTTGTTCAAAATTCGTTATTCACTTGTTCTATTGTTCTTTTTGTTAGTTATTTTTTGTTTTATGTTTAATGTTATGTGTTTCAGTTTGAAGTTAGTTCAAGATGTAATAGGTAAAATTTAATATGTAATATTTATTAAAGAGAGCCACATTGTTACTCACAAAGTTAAATCTTATATATTACTTCTTAAATATTACATACTTAAAAGTTTGTCAATATTTTCGCTGTATTCGCATGAATCGTCAATAAAAAAAGCTAATTCAGGAACAACTCTCATTTGCTTTGCAATTCTCATCGATAGTTTATGTCTTATTGCTCTCTTATCATCATTAATTCTTTTGTAAGCATCTGCAATTTTAGCAACTGGGAATATACTTAAATAAACTCTTGCCAATGCTAAATCTGGACTCACTCGCACAATTGTTACGGTAATAAGACCTCCTTTAAGATAATGTCCGCAATCTTTCTGAAAAATTTCGCCCAAATCCTTTTGAATAATTCGTGATACTTTATTTTGTCTTATAGAATCCATTGAATTTTGTTGAATAATAATTTAATAAAAATCTGTTTATAAAGTCAGGAGTTTGAGTTAGAATGTTCGAGTTCGAGGTTTCGATGAGCTGAAAATCAGGAATGTACTGAAGTACATGACTGATTTGAAGGTCGAGAATAACAGGGCAAACACTCGTGGAGTGTTTGAGCCAGCAGGTGTGAAGTTCGGACATTGTGGACAAACTCTAATTAAAAAAGCCCCATCGGGGCTTTTCTTATTTCTTTACTTTAGCTTTAGAGGAGTAATTTATTTTTAATGCACTAACCTTTCGAAGCTCTTGTTTTATATCTGTAACAATTCCCATTTTAGTAGTTTCATCTACTTTTAATGAAGTTGTCATAAATGGTACTTCTGCTTCGTCTTTAGCATCTCTTTCAGCAATTATAAAATCCTTGATATCAGATAATTTTGAAAACTGATCATTCAATTGAATCTTTGGTTCAGTTCCAAAAGTTCCTTGATATTTTTTTAAAGGAGGTCCAACATATATATAGCTTACTAAAGACTTTTTCTCAAGCTTTTTAATTTCAGTAGCTTCTGGCAACTTATTTTTAATAAATAATTCTGTTTCACGCATTACAGTTGTAACCATAAAAAAGAATAATAGCATAAACACAATGTCGGGTAATGATGCAGTACTAAGCTGTTGAGCTCCTCCGCTTTTCTTTTTTCTGAATTTACTTGCCATTATTGATTGCCTCCTATATTTTTAGGTTCAGCTTCAGATATTCTTTGAGGGTAAATATCTTTAATAGCATTTGCTTGTTCTTTATTTAAATCGTCAAATTTTTTACCAAATTTTTGCATTGCCAATTCATCCCTTAATTCATTGTAAGCTGCAACAAGTTCATTTTGTACAGCTATGTATGTTCCATAAGCAGTACCTCTATCGTTTTGTAAGGAAATAATCTGTTTAGAAACTGGATATGTTCCAAAAAAAGGTATTTCCGTTGCTTTCTTTTCAGGAAGGTCTTCATCATTTTTTGGATTTGCAATAAACTCTTTTGCTTTCTTTCTTAATTGCTTTACTTTCATCGGTTCTCCTTCAACCAATAACCTATTGTCTCTGTTAACGAGTACAACAAAAATGTTTCGTTCTTTAATTTTAGAATCATCTTTTTGTTGTTCAGGAGGAACAATGGGTGGCAACATACGTGACAAACCAGAGTCAACATCCATTGTTGTAGTTACAAGGAAGAATATTAAAAGTAAGAAAGCAATGTCGGCCATTGAGCCTGCATTTATTTCCGGTACTTCTCGTTTTCCCATAATTTATTTTCTTTAAAACCTGATATTCAGGATTATTTAAACATTTTTGATACTTCTGAATAAATGATTGCAACAATAGTAATTGTAGCTAAAATATATAGCGAAATAATACTTGTGTCAACCATTTTGGCAAGAGATTCTGAGATATTAAAAGCATCAGAACCAATAAATTTTGGGATTGTACTATCGGCAAGTAAATATGAAATTAAAAATACTAATCCAATTGCTACAACTCCAACAAGTGAGCTTTTTGCTTTTTTAGGATTTAAAACTAAATATATTATTGGAAATAAAACTGATGAAACAGCTGCTAATCCAAAAAACAAATATGCTATGCCCAAAAATACTCCTTCGTCAATAGCTCCAAAAATATATGTAGCAAATATTACTACAGACAAAATCATTAGTCCATATAATAAAAACGATGTTATTTTAGATAGACTCATAATTATTATTTTTTACTGTTCTTAACTACCAAATCAATTAATGAAATTGAAGCATCTTCCATATTATTTACAAGAGAGTCAATTTTTGATACTATGTAATTATAGAAGATTTGAAGAATAATAGCTACAACCAAACCAGATACTGTGGTGATTAACGCAACTTTAATACCGCCAGCAACTAATGTTGGAGAAATATCGCCAGCACCTTGAATTGCATCAAATGCTTCAATCATACCAACAACTGTTCCCAAGAAACCTAACATTGGTGCAAGTGCAATAAATAATTGAATCCAAGTTAATCCTTTTTCTAGCAATCCCATTTGAACGCTACCATAAGAAATAACAGCTTTTTCAACAACGTCAACGCCTTCATCAGCTCTGTCAAGACCTTGATAGAAAATACTTGCTACTGGTCCACTTGAGTTTCTACAAACTTCTTTTGCTGAATTAACACCACCTGAAGCTAAAGCATCTTCTACTTTTTTCAATAGCTTATCAGTATTGGTTGTTGCAAGACTTAAATAAATAATTCTTTCAATTGCAAGTGCTAAACCAAGAATTAAACAAATTAAAATTGGGGTCATCCAAAGTGGACCACCTTCAATAAACTTTTGCTTAATTTGCTGATGCATAGACTGGTCGCCAACAGGAGCAACTTCTTCTTCGGCCTCGTCAGCTACTGCTGCTTTTGGCTGTTCTGCAACTGGTTGAACTGCTGTTGTGTCATCTTGAATGTTTGAGTTAGTAGCTTCACTAACTTTGGTTGTTCCTTCTTGTGCATTAACAATTGTAGATACTGTAAAAGAAAACAGCATAATAATTGATAAAATTGCAAAAACTTTTTTCATGATTATAATACAGTTTAAAATTTATAAATTTTCTATTTATACTGGCTACAAATATATAAAAATAATTTAGTATGAATATAAATTTTTATTTTTTGTAACATCTTCATCAATTTTAATGTTTTGAATTGCAAAAAGCTTCTAAATCTGTCAATAGCTTTAAAGCCTCTTCTCTAGTATTTCCACAAGTAAGAATATCTGCTTTAAAATCGGCACAAACTTTTGGTCTGTCGGGGTTTGTATAAATCTTACAAGAATAATCTGTATCTAAATGAGGACATACAACTCCAGACTTTTTCCCGTTTGGTAATCCTGGAATTGCCGACGATATTGACGGAATTATACAGCAAGCACCACAATTTGAACGACATTCCATAATTTAGGAATTTAGAATTTAGGGATTTAGGATTTTCAAAATTCGACATTTTATATTCAATATTTTACATTCTACATTTTTTTATTTAGGATTTAGGAATTTACGAAGTACTATTTACACTAAAAACATTCAAGAATTAAAAAATCTATGTTATTTCTCTGCAAATTTATTATTAATCCAATAAAATTGGATATCATTTTTATACTTTTGTCGTCATAAATTATTTTTATGAAACATCCATGATTAATAATAAACACACAAGGGAATGATTATAAAAAGAAGACTAGCCACAGATTGCACAAATTTTCACAGATTTAAAACAACCAAAGGTTGTTTTATCTGTGCTAATTCAAAAAAATCTGTGAAACAAATTTGTGTAAATTGGTGTAATCTGTGGCAAAAAAAATCATAAATATCAGTGTAAATCAGCGTCTAATAAAATTATAAACAGATGAAAAAATATGTTTTTTATCAGATATTAATTTTGGGTTTTGTAATTATCAATAGCACTTTTGCCCAAAAACTCGAATATGGTCCCGAAATAGGATTAAACATTGTTCCTATTAGTAAAAATGAAGTTGATGGCTTAGTTACTAAACTTGGTTTTAATGGAGGAGGATTTATTGCATATCCTGTTAATGATTGGCTATCGATAAAATTTGCAATTAAAGCCACAACTTGCAGTAAGTCTTATATTAAAACTGATACCTCATCAATAAGCGACATGATTTTGCAAGCAATTGTAAGCTCTGGAATTGACACTAGTGCTACTTCTCAATTTCAAGATTATATTGATTTATCTGTAACAAAGAATACTAAAAGCAACACAAATTTTACCTATCTTAGTATTCCAATTGCTGCCGACTTTAATCTTCATGAAAAGTTCTCATTTTCATTGGGAGGATACTTTTCATTGCTTTTAAATGCAAAAACAAAAAATGAAATAACTCAAGACATTCCAGTACTTCAAGCATTCAGCCCAGCTTTATCAGCAAATCCATTAGTTAAACAAATAATAAGTGGAATATATCCAGGTGTATTTGAACCGAGTAACAGCGAAAGTTCAGGACTTGGTGAATTTAATACTATTGATGCAGGACTTGTAGTTTCATTGAGGTATAAAATGGAAAATAATTTTTCAATTTCTGCAAATTTTACAAAAGGCTTTGTAAATTATTATAAAACATTACCAAATATGTATGAAGTTAACTCTGGAAAACACAATTATTTAACACTGTCTGTTGGATATAGTTTCGGGAATGTTTATACATCAAAAGTAAAAAAGAGATATGATATTCCACAGGAATAATTATTTTAAAAAAAAAACATTGCTTATAGTTTTCAAAATAAATGAAACAAAAATTTAGACAGAGTTTATCCCGTTTTATCGGGAATTACAGGATTAACAAGATAGACCTGTAAATCATGTCAAAAAAAATTATATACAGATGAAATTGACATGAGCGAATTAAAAAATAAGCACACCAACCGAGAATGATTATTTATAAGAATATGCCACAGATTGCACGACTTTCCGATAAATCGGAACAAGTCGTCCCGAATTTACTTCGGGAAATTAACACAGATTTAAAACAACCAAAGGTTGTTTTTTATGTGTTAATTATAAAAAAAAATCTGTGAAAAGAATCTGTGTAAATATGTGAAATCTGTGGCAAAAAATAAAATATTAAACCTATCAATATGTGATAATAATCAAAATTATAAACACATGCAACGAAAATACCAAAACAAGAAACTGATAAAACCAGAACTATTTAACCCATAAACAAATAACTAAATTTAAAATAAAAAAATATGTTTTCAGGAATAGTTGAAGAAGCGGCAAAAGTTGTTGGTCTTGAAAAAGATAAAGACAATTTACACATTACACTTGAATGTTCATTTGTTAATGAGTTGAAAATCGATCAAAGTATTGCACACAATGGAGTTTGCTTAACAGTTGTCAAAAAAACTGATAAAGCTTACACAGTTACTGCAATTCACGAAACTTTAATAAGATCAAATATAGGTTTATTAAATATTGGCGATAAAGTAAATCTCGAACGAAGTATGAAAATGGATGGTCGCCTCGATGGACATATTGTTCAAGGACATGTTGATCAAACAGCAGAATGCTACGATATAAAGGAAATGGACGGAAGTTGGTATTTTTATTTCAGATACGATACAAATCTTGGAAATATTACAGTCGAAAAAGGCTCAATTTCGGTTAATGGAGTAAGCCTAACA
>Ga0154347_1182_pt1 | contig 18990 bp, 17 predicted proteins | sample RifGroA2_FD_115875 | JGI IMG/M metagenome (GOLD analysis project Ga0154347, IMG submission 115875) | Bacteroidetes bacterium GWA2_31_9
AACATTACGTTCCCAAAGGAACTTGTTTTTAATAATTGTATATCTGTAATATTCTGCATTATAGCATAAAATTAATTATTAAGTTAACGCCCATGCGAATTTGCTTCGGGAAATACCTATAAAAAATCAAACTATTATGAGTAATACCTTTGAAAATAAAATAATATATGAGTAAATCAGACATTCTGGACAAACTCTAATTATATTTTCCTTTCTTTGCATGTTTTTTTATTTTATTTTTTATTTTTTTACCTAAAAATGGCATTTGATAGATTCACAATTTTTCCGGCAGTTAATAGACATTATTTATACATTTTTGCAGGTGGAATGTGGTTTGCAGTTGGTGTAATGTTAAATAACTTAGCTTTTCACTGGCTTCAAGAATTTGGTGGCGAACATCGTATTTTATATGCCATTCTGGGAATTTGTGCTGCAATTATAATTTTCAAATTCGGTTTTGTAAAAATTGCAAAGAAAAATATAAAGCGTATTAAAGAAGTGGAAGGAAAACGAAATGTTTTCACTTTTATGTCGTGGAAAAGTTACCTCATTGTTGTTGTTATGATGATAATGGGAATTACCTTACGTCACTCCGATTTACCTAAACAATATCTTGCAATAATGTACATTGCCATTGGTGGTGCACTTGCAATTTCGAGCATACCTTATTTCATCAATTTTATTTGGGAATTAAAATCCTAACTCTAATTACTTATTAAGTGATAGTAAGCAAACTCCAAAAAACACTTGTGCTGAGCGGAGTCGAAGTAAAAAATAAATGTCAAATAAATTCCAATTCTCAAAATTCCAATTTTCAAAACCGTTTGGATTTTAGGTAATTGTAATTTGAGATTTATTTGGTTTTTGAAAATTAACTTCGTTGAACTCGCAAGCTCGGTTGAAATTTGGTATTTCTAAAGATGCACCGTTTTCTTAGATGCACTACTTATTAATAAATATCAAAGTTGCTCCATAACCATATTCTTTAAATGAAGCGTCTTGGTATTTAAGGTCGTGATAATATTCATCAAGAACTTTTCGTAATTCATGTTTCAAAGTACCATTTCCAATTCCATGAATAAAAACAATCTTTTTGATATTTCTGAAAATTGCACTTTCAAGCTTTGTTCTGAAATGACTTATTTGAGTAATCAACATTTCAGCATTTGACATTCCTAAATAATTAGGAATAATTTTTTCAATGTGTAAATCAACTTCTTCAATTGCAGAGACCTCTTTCTTTTTTTCAATTAAAAGACTTTCTTTTTTAGTTTGAGTTTGAAAAAATTCTTTCTTCTCAATTATTTTCTTAAGCTCTTCCCTATCAATTTCATCAACATCAAGTTTAATTTCCATTCCTGCTCCAACTTGATAAACAATTGCTTTTTCATCAAAAAAATCATTTTCTAAAAAGCTGTTTTGCTTAAAAAACTTTGTAGGTCGAATTTTTATACGATTTTCAAATGGAATTTGAGGTGTATAAATTCCTTTTTTATACGCAATTGCCTGAATTATAAACTCAGAAATATCATTCAAGTCTGAACGTTTTATAGTTGTAATAAAGCTTTTTGTATCATATTCAATTATATTATTCTCAAGTTGAGCATATTCAGTCTTATACTTTGTAATAATATTATAAAATACTTCATAATTTGAGTCATTTATTAAATACAAGTCAAAATCAGAAACATTCCAGTTTTTTTCATCTTTAAGAACAAACGCAACAAATAGCGAAGGATAAGTATTTTTAAATTCATGCTCAATTTCGCTAATTGTAAAAACTTTTTGCTTATTTTCGATATAAGAATCGTTAAAATCCGGAAATGAAGACTCTTCATTTTTTTTTTCAAACTTTGGTTCAACTTTAAATTCAAGAACCTTAGTTTCACTTTTAGCTTCTGTAGCTTCCTCAATTACAACAAGTTCACTTTTATTTGATGGCATTTCAAAACCATCTTCAGTTTTAACCCAAACCATTTCATTTTTAACTCTAGTAATTACTCCACCACCAACATCATTCAAAAAACGAACTTTACTTCCTACGTTATATTTCATTATTATAATTAATTTAGATTTTATAAACTTTTTTATTCTCTAAAAATTATTTGATTGTCTCAATAATTTTAATTTGTAACATCTGAATTCTTTAAATATACAAAATTACTATTTTTCATGGTTTATTTTACAAATAACTGTAATTATTTAGGTGGTAAATATATCTATACTTTAAACGGAAAAAATTTGTGCATTTATAGTTCAAAGTTTGTTTTTTCAGCAAATATTTACAAAGTTATATCATTCAAAGCATAATAAATAAAAACTTAACTGAACACACATTGAAACATCACGACATAACCAGACATTTCACTGTGAGAATATTACAATGCTTTATTTCAATTTTTTTTCAATCTTAATAGGTTGGTGAAATTAAAAACTAATTATAATGAGCTATTTTTTATACAAAATAAATTGCATTTATATTCCTTATCCGTATAACGAACACTTTGCGTTTCTTTGTTAAAATCTTTTTGAATGTCGAGAATAACGATAAACCGAACGAAGTGAGCTCACGAACTAAGCGAAGCGACCTCACGAATACCTATAAAAATCAAACTATTATGAGTAATACCTTTGAAAATAAAATAATATATGAGTAAACCAGACATTATAGACAAACTCTACTTATAGTCTTTATTAACTTCGTCGCAGGTAGGAAATGATGTTTCTCGATCTCCGGCTTTTCTAACCCATTTTAAATATTTTCCTGTACCTTTACAAGCATGAGCAACGATAGTATCATTTGGAATTAATTTTTCAAACATATAACATTTCCAAGATTTATTAGACTCCTGTACTGCTACAAATAAATCAACATTTTCGGCACTTACATTTTTCATAAAAACCTGAAAAATATCATAATTATAAGTACATTCCATACACGGATCACCCCATGTTGCTTTATATTTTTCAACACACTTAGCCCAATCTGTTTCAACATCATCTGTAGGCTTAAAAGCATATAATATGCTTGTTATAATTATGCCAAAAACTATATATTTAATCGCTTTCATATTATTTACAATGATTATTTTTCAAGATAATTTTAGCTTCACCATTACCCAATTTTTTTGATTTATTCCAATCTTCACAAGCACCATCAGTATCGTCTAAAAATTTCTTTGCCCAACCCCTATTATTATATGCTTCCTGATTTTCTGGATCAATACTTATTGCCTTATTAAAATCATCTAAAGCTTCTTTGTACTTTTTTAATTTATTATAGCAGCTACCTCTACTAATATATGCCCAAATATGCTTAGGATTAATTTCAATTACTTTAGAAAAATCCTTTGCAGATTCTTCATAATTCTCCATCATATTATATGCAAACCCTCTTCTTAAATAAGAGTTCATGTGAGTAGGATCAATTTCTATAGCTTTAGTGTATTCTTTTAAAGCATCAACAATTTCGTCGTTTGAATACAACAGCTCTGCTTTTTTAAAATGAGATTCTGCATCTTGTGCATTGATTAAAACACTCTGAAATACAAATAATAATAAAATTAACTTTTTCATAATACTAAATTTAATTATTCAAAAAATTCATATAATTTATAATCTGGAACATTATAAGTTTTAATAAGATGTGACAATGCTTTAACAATTCCATTTATAGATTTCTCATCAATATTTTCTACTAATATATTTAAACGTGTGAATGGTTTCTTAATATTATTCTTATAAACCCATCGCATAATACACTCGTCGTCAGGCTCAACACAATATATAATTATTGCATTTTCATCAGGCTTATAAGTAACTTTTTCAAAATCGAGTCCATGTACGTTGGCTTTGTCCTGTCTATATATCTCACCATTTTTATAAAATTGAAATATTAACTGATTTGACTTAGCTTCTAAAACACAACTTTTATTCAATTTTTCATTAATATATTTTATTGTTTGCTCATTAGTAATTTCTTGTGCAGTAACACTTGCTATCTGCATAAAAATCAGAACATAAAATATAAAGTTTATCAATTTCATTATTTTTAAAATTAAAAATTATTTTAATAATATGCTAATAATAATTGCGTTCATTTAAAAAAAATTTCTAAATATCTTCACAATTACTACTTTTAAAAGTTTTTTTATAAAAGTTGAGACTAAACATTTTTACATATAATAATTATGCCAAAATAATAATTTTTACAATTATTATATTGTTTGCTAGTAATTTATTTTCAATTGCTCAAATGAAATTTATAATAGATTCAAAAATTGTTGTAAAAAAGGGCAATATGGATGGTGTTACAGTTAAGGTCACTAAAAATGGTCAAACTGTTAAAACAATAAATGCAGATAAGGCAAAACAAGTACTTGAACTTGATTTTCAAGCTCAATATATCATTACATATTCAAAACCAGGTTATGTTACAAAAAAAATAAATATAAGCACAAAAGTTCCTGATGAATTAATTGCAGACGGATTTGAAGGCTTTGTTTATGATATTGTTTTATTTAAACAGTTCGATGATGTTAATATTATCATGTTCAATCAACCTGTAGGAAAAATTGCTTATAACGCTGATATTGACGATTTTGATTGGGATACTGATTATACTAAATCTATTCAATCTGAGCTAGCTAAAATAGAACAGATGCTTGAGGTTAAGATGGAAGAAGAAGAAAAAAAGGCAGAAATTGCTGAGAAAAAAGTTGCTGATGAAGCAAATGCTCAAGCTCAACAATCTAAAATTCAAGCAGAGACAGAAGCACTAGCGAAAAAGGCAGCAGCCGAAGAAGCTAAAGCCAAATTAAAAGCAGAAGCTGAAGCTAAAGCAAAGGCAGAAGCCGATGCTAAAGCAAAAGCTGCTGAAGAAGAAAAAAAGAAAGCTGAAGCACTTGCACTAGCTGAAGCTGATGCAAAAGCAAAAGCCAAAGCTGCTGAAGAAGCTAGAAAAAAAGCCGAAGCCGATGCTAAAGCTAAAGCTGCTGAAGAGGCTGCTAAACTTAAAGCAGATACAGAGGCCAAAGCAAAAGTCGAAGCAGAAGCTAGAAAAAAAGCCGAAGAAGAGGCAAAAGCCAAAGCATTAGCTGAGGAAGTAGCTAGAAAAAAAGCTGAGGAAGAAGCAAAAGTAAAAGCGGTTACCGAAGCTACAAAGGCAAAAGCCGAAGCCGATGCAAAAGCAAAAGCTGCTGCCGAAGCACAAGCTGCTGCCGAAGCACAAGCTAAAGCAAAAGCCCAAGCAGAAGCTGTTGCAAAAGCAGAGGCAGAAGCTAAAGCCAAAGCCGCTGAAGAAGCTAGAAAAAAAGCTGAAGTAGAAGCTGAAGAATTAAAAAAAGCTCAGTTAATAGCTCAAGCAGAAGCAGATAAAAAAACAAAAGAGCTTGCAAAAGCAGCAGAAGATGCAAAAAAGAAAGCAGAAGCTGATGCAAAAGCTGCCGAAGATGCTAAAAAAAGAGCTTTAGCTGCTGCCGAAGAAGAAAAAAGAGCTAAAGCACGTAATGATAGTGAAGCTATAAAAAAAGCTCAAGCTGCCGCTCAAGCAGCTGAAGAAGAAAGAAAAAAAGCAGAAGAAAATTCAAAGGCTGCTGAAGAAGAAAGAAAAAAAGCATTAGCACAAGCCGAAGAAGAAAAGAAAAAAGCTGAAGCTGAAGCCCAAACTGCAAATGAAGCAAAACAAAAAGCATTTGCTAAAGCAGAAGAAGAAAGAAAAAAATTAGAAGCGGAAGCTAAATTAGCAGAAGAAGCCAAACAAAAAGCCACAATGGATACACAAATTGCTGAATTAGAAAAAAAGAATGCTGCTGCCAAAGCTGAACAAGAACTAAAGCAAAAAGCTCTTGCAGAAGAAGCTGCTAAAAATAAATTATTAGCAGATGAAGCTACTCGAAAAGAATCCGAAAAGCAAGCTGCTTTAGCTGCTGCATCAGAAGAAGCACAACGAAAAGCTATGCAAGCTTATGAAGAAGCAGAAGCAAGAAAAAAAGCTAAACAGGCTATTGAAGAAGCAGAAGCACGAAAAAAACAAGCTGAAGTTTTGGCTTCAATTGAATCAGTTAGAAAAGAGCAACAGGAAATGGATGACTTGGGAATGAAGCTACTTACTGAAAAATTTCAAATCGGAAGAACTGTTGAAAACATTGAAGACCCTTATAAATCAACTACTAAAATAACAATTAATGATGGTAAAAAAGTAATATTTTACCGAATGGTAGTACATAAATGGGGCCCTACATTTTTCTTTAAAGACAGCCAATGTATTAGTGAATTTTATTATAATTTAGAATCTCGATAATTTTTTTGCAGTTGATAAAATATTTAAACAATTTTGAAAAATAAATTAAAGAAAAATGGCAAGTATTAAAAATTTGAAAAAAGACATTGATTATATTGTAAGCGAAATTATTTCGGATTGCTATATATACCTGTATTTCAATAATAACAAAAATGAAGAAAATGTAATTGACATAATTACAAAATCAGTTGATTTAAGAAATGATTTATTCCATAGAACGAATAATCCTGATAAAAATGCCAATAAAAAGGATTTTAAACAGCATTATAAAAATATTTATAAAGAATTATTAGCAAATTCTGACGATTTATTCAATCAACTTAGTTCTCTTTCTAAATAAAACTTTTTGCTTTTTAATGCTTAATAGGACTTTACTTTTCTTATTAGGTCTTTTTTGTATTGGATGTATTAATAGTGAATTAGACCCTAACGTTTATAGTATATCTAATTATAATGATTCAATTGAAAAGACTATAGTTAGAATTAATGCTGAATCCAAAATAAAAAGATTAGATTCGCTATTCAACCATTATCATAAATTAGGTGGTTTTAATGGAAATGTTTTGATTGCTCAAAGTGGCATAGTTTTTTATAAAAAAAGCTTTGGTTTTGCTAATTTCAAAACAAAGGATTCATTAAACGAAAATTCTCAATTTCAATTAGCTTCTATTTCAAAGCAATTTACTGCAACTACCATTTTAATTTTAAAGGAAAGAGGGTTATTAGATTTAAATGATTCTGTTCAAAAATATTTTCCTAACTTCCCATATAATGGAATATCTATAAAATTACTTTTATCTCATAGATCAGGACTTCCTAATTATATTTATTATTGCGACGAAATCATTAAAGATAAGGACACTCCTATTACAAATGACTCTGTTTTAAATATTTTAGTAAGAGATAAACCTATAAGATATTATCCTCCTAATAAAAAATTCAATTACAGTAATACAGGCTATGTGATTTTAGCTTCAATAGTAGAAAAAGTCAGCGGAATCAGTTTTGAAGAATTTGTTCAAAAGGAAATTTTTACTCCTTTAGAAATGGATAATTCAATTATTTATAATAAAGCAAAAAAAACAGTTGTTAAAAATAAAGCTACAGGATATTTATATAGAGAAAAAGTAGCCGAAGACAATTTTCTTAACGGAGTTATTGGAGATAAAGGAATATACACTACATCTGAAGATTTATATAAATGGGACATTGGACTTTATAGTGATAAAATAATTAAACGAACAACTATAAATGAAGCTTTTGAACCTGCAAACTCCGATATGAAATTCCCAAAAAATTATGGATTTGGATGGAGATTAAAGTACCTAACTGATGGTCGAAAAATGATTTATCACAGAGGATGGTGGCAGGGCTTTCAAAATTTATTAGTTAGACTTGAATCAGATTCTACTACAATAGTAATTTTAAGAAATAGAAAAACTAGAACAATAATCAACCCATATATTATACTTGATATACTTTATCCTGATAAGCAGTATTTAACCAATTCAAATTCATCTTTAAAGGAAATTGATGATGTCAATGATTCTATTGAAATAAACGATAAATCAAGGGATTAATGCCTTTTGAATTAGCTTTGCCAGCAATTTTTCATCTTTCCTTATCACTGTTAGAATTAATTCTATCGTACTTGTTTTGTTTAAACCAAGAGAATCGCTAACTCTTTCAACAAGAATCATATTATCTTTTGATAATCTAATTCCCATAAATACTTTATGATCTTCGTTGCTCATTTAAACTAATTTAAGCTAATATTAGCTCTAATATTAAAATTAAATAAGCCATAACCTGTAGATTTATCAAAATATGCTTCTTTATAACTAAATAATGATTTTGCTTTAAAGCATTTTTCTTCAACAGATGTAACAATACATTCTGAACTGTTTACATAAATCTTGTGACCTACAGTAACTTCCTTAAAATTTCTAGGACTTGTAGAAAATCCTCTCTCCCAAAGCCTATACTCTTCATTTATTTTTTGCATAACAGAACATTCGCCACCTAAATCAGGATGATTGCTCTTTGCAAGGTTTCTATAGGTTTGTTTCAATTGATCCTTACTTAAAATATCAACTAAAAAAGTCATAAATTTAATGTTTTACATTGTTAAACAAAAGAATTGAATGTTTTACAAAAATATATAAAATTATTTTATCTTTCAAACTTTCAACAAATTTCTTTTTAACATGAAGCTGTTAATTAGTGTCTGTCCATAAAGTCAAGAGTTTGATTCAGAATGTTCGAGTTCGAGGTTTCGATGAATTGAAAATCAGGAGTGTACTTTAGTACATGACTGATTTGAAGGTCGAGAATAACGATGAAATCGGACATTATGGACAAACTCTAATTAAAGTAGTAAATAGTAATTGATTAGTAATAATTTACTTATTTTGCTATTAAATTTAATTAAATGATTTTATTTAAAACAATAGTTGTTGTTTCATCATTAATTCTCGCATTTAATTCTATTAATGCTCAAGTAAAATCATCGCAACTAGTAGAAAATAATATTGAAAAAATATTTAATAAATTTAGTTCAAAAAAAGAGTTTAAAAACGCTAGCATAGGTTTTATAGTTAAAAGTGTGTCGGATAGTTCTAATTTATTTGAATATAATCCAGACATTAGTTTGACTCCAGCATCAATTCAAAAAATAATTACAACATCAACTGCTTTAGAATTATATGGTAAAAAATATAAAATTCCAACATACTTGCAATATGATGGATATATTGATTCAAACAAAACCCTGCATGGGAATATTTATATTAAAGGTAATGGGGATCCTACTTTAGGTTCAGAATATTTTAATAAAGACAAAGGTCAATCTTATTTTATTGAACAATGGGTTAATAAAATAAAAAATAATGGAATAGACTCAATTGCAGGTAATATTATTGGAGATGATTTATCATTTCCTAAATATGAATCTCCAAATACATGGATATGGGGAGATATTGGAAATTATTTTGGTGCACCAGCTTCTGGATTAAGCATTTACGATAATACTTTTAAAATATTCTTTAGCCCAGGCGACTCAATTAGTGCTTTAGCTAAAATAAATAAAATTACACCTGAAATACCCAATTTTAACATTCAAAATGAAGTAAAAATTTCAAAAATAGACAAAGATTTAGCATACATTACAGGTTCCCCAAATGAATTTAATAGGTTTATTTCAGGAAGTATTCCAAAAAAAAATGAAGATTTTATTGTTAAAGGCTCTCTTCCCGAACCGTCATATATTATTTCAAATGAATTAAGTAATTCACTAAAAAGTCAGAACATAAGAATTGCGGGTTATCCTATAAGTATAAGAAAACTATTGAACGATACTAGCATATTAAATTCTAAAAGAGTAAATATTGATACCTTATATTCTCCCAGTTTTAAAAATATTGTAGGTTTAACAAACTTAATTAGCAATAACTTATATGCAGAACACTTATTACTGCAATGTGCAGCAAAAAGATCTACAATTATTGATATTGATACAAGTTGTAAAATTATTAAAGAATTTTGGGGTGAAAAAGGAATTGATACAAGCGGAATGTATATGAGCGACGGAAGTGGATTATCTAAATTTAATGCCGTTACTCCTCGTCAGTTTGCAGAAATTCTATACTATATGCGAACAAAAAGTAAAAATACAGATGCTTTTTTTGAATCACTTCCAATTGCAGGTAAAACCGGTACTTTAAAATCCTTATGTAAAGGCACTGTTGCAGAAGGACATGTTTTTGCAAAAAGCGGAACAATAACAAGAGTTAGAAATTATGCAGGATATTATAAAAATTTAAGCAATAAAGAATTTATTTTTGTAATAATGCTGAATAATTATAATTGCTCAAATGACCAAGCAAAAAAATACATTGAAGAATTATTGATTGATTTAGTTAAAGTAAATTAGAAAATTCCAATACAACATAATATTTCTCAATAATTAATCTCTAAATATTTTGATGTTGAATTATTATAATTTCGTATATTTGCAAAAAAAGGACTCGTAGCATAATTGGATAGTGCCCTTGACTACGAATCAAGAGGTTGTGGGTTCGAATCCCGCCGAGTTCACGAGATAATAAAAGCTTTGCAATTTGCAAGGCTTTTTTTTAACGCAAACTCAAATTTCCTCTACACAACTCACTTGGCAACAACCTAAATTTTATTAACAAAACAACAAATATCTTATCAAGATCTCTTATAAAGTTTTTCTTAAAAATATCAAATTATCAATTCTTTTCATTTACCCTCTTAAATCAACGTAGAGTCGAATCTATTTTCAAGTTAGGATTATAAGTTATGTACTAAATCACTTTAGATTAACAACCATATTAAAATTGAAGATATGTGCATAATAAAAAAAGTTAAAAATGCTTAAAATATTTTCAAAAATCGTTTTTTCTTTTTTGCAAAAATTGTTTACTTTTAAAAATTATATTCAATTGTTACGTTCATTTGTAAATTGTGAAAATTAAAAATCACTACTAACCGACTAAAATTTTTTAAACTTCGTAATCACATTAATACCGATTATATTCAATATGGTCGAATATTTCGTTTTGCTGATATTTGTCCATTGTATTAATAGGTTTTTCTAAAATCTAATCCTCCCAATCCAATAATCGTTTTTCGCCTTCGAGCAATTTAATACCAGAAATTTCTTGAGTAACTTCAATCACTCCTTTATAAATACCTTTATAATCTCTAATTGCAAAATACTTAATCAGAATAAATTCATTTTTTAAATTTATCCAAAAACTTGCAACATCTTGTTTTCCTGTTCTGAAATTATCAATTATTTTTTCTACAATATGAACACTTTCGTGTGGGTGACAATTATTTACATTTCTACCTATAATTGAAGTTGAGCGTGGAAATATTCTCTTTTTGGGAGACGAAAAAAACTTCACTTGATTATTTTCATCAACAAAAGTAATATCAACAGGTAAATTATTAAAAATCAGCAGAATTTGTTCGACCGTTAAACTTCCTGTTTTTAAATCAATTAATGAATCATCTATTTTTTTTAAAATAGGGTTATTCACCATATTAACCTGATTATAAAATGGAAATCCAATTTCAGAAGCTGGAATAAATAATGAATCTAAATCTTCTTTAGAAATGGCATTTTCAATCACTGGAAATAAAATTCGTTCATCTCTGAAAATTATGGCATACATATTAAAGTAAACATCTCCAACTAAGCGATTAAACAACTTTAAATTGATTGGATTTGAATCTAAAAGCTGAATAATTTTTTTTAAATTTCTTCTAATATCATCATGAAACGACCACATTACTTTTACACAAAAAAAATCGTTTAAAGTTTCCTCAATTTTAGGAAACAGCACATTTTCCTTTATTAAATAATACTTTTCGTACTCTAAAATTTCTTTAAACGAATTTATCAAGTTAGTTATTAACTGGAAATCAATATTCGTATCGCTTATTTGTTTTACAAAAACCCTTGTGGCTTTGAGTTTTTTATCTAGTTCTTTATTATTTCGAATACAATAATCTAAAAAGCTATTTTCTTCAGGTTTTTTGTAAGGATAGTATTTAATTGTTTTGTGTAAAATATTAAGAAATTTATTAATGCCTGATTTTAATTCCTTGCTCGGAATATTCTGCTTAACTAATTCATGAACAATAGTTACAATATCTGATGGGGTAGTTTTATCAATAAAAGTCTGATTTTGCTTGATTACAGAAATTGCATCTTTTTTATTTAGAATTGCAAAAAATACCTCATTTAAGGCTTTAATTTGATTTTGCTTATGATTAGAAATCTCTGACATCGTAAAAAGTTAGTGATGCAATTTAAGAAACTATTTTTTGAAATAATATCTTTTGAAATAATTTAATACAACATTTGCATTTCCTAAAAATGCAACAATATCAAGTATATATTTATTTGATGTTAAAATTCTCTGAATTTTTAAACGAAACGAAGCTTCTTTTAGGATTCTGCTTTTTAAGGCAACCTCATATTTCTTAGTCGTTAAATAATCAAATTTATTAAGCTCTAAACAGCTTAAACAAGTACTTGCAGCAAAATTCCCACTTAACATTGCATTTCCAATTCCTGCAAAAGAAAATGGATCTGCTAAACTGGCAGAATCTCCTGCAATTAAAAATCTATCTCCGGCAATATTATAATTTCCAGTATTGTATGGTATAAAACTACCTTTTAATGCAGAAAGTTGAGTTGAGTTTTTAAATCGTTTTTTGATATATGGCTGTTGTATCCAATCTTCAAAAATGCTTTTCATATTTCTTTTCTTATTGTATTTTAAACCAAATCCAACATTTACTTTGTTTTCGTCAACCGGAAAAATCCAGAAATATCCAGGAAAAACCTTTTTATCATAATGGATTTCAATTGTGTCATTATCAACACTTTCAACATTTTCAAAATATGCTCTTATTGTAAATGCTGACTTTGCATTTTTATCGGGACTAACATTCAGAAAATTTATTAAGGTTGAGTTTTGCCCAGAAGCTAAAATTAAAATCTTACAGCTAAAAACATTGCCATTTGCGGAGTAAACAAGCACTGAATCAGCCTTTTGTTCAATATTGATAATCTTTGTGTTTTCTGAAATACTTACATTTGAGCAATCTCTTTTGACAAGTGATAATAAAAAATCGTCAAACTTTTTTCGTTCAATAGTATATCCATAATTATCGAATCCAACGTTATATTTTTTAGAGTTATAAAAAATATAAGTTTTATTAATTTTTTTAGACGGACTTAATTGCAAAAATTCCTCAAAATACGAAGGTGAAAGTTTTTTCAGCACATTTATTGATCTGTCGCACAATCCATCTCCACATATTTTCTCTCGTGGAAAACTGTGTTTATCAATTAATGCAACTTTATAATTTGAGTTTTTAAAAGTCAAGGCTGCTGAACAGCCAGCAGGCCCTGCTCCTATTATAACTACATCAAATATTTTCAAATTATCTGCTAAATAGTGTGAATATGAAAACACAGTGTTTCTTTAGAAAAGTTCAAGAATGAGGCTTTCGCAGTTTTGAAAATAAGGAATTTACTAATGTAAATGCGATGTGTTGAGCTTTGTCGAAACAACTGTTTTCAAAACTAGAATAACTAAATTATTGGAGTTTTCTAAGAGACACTAAATATTTAAATTTAGAATATTCTTCAAATCATATATTTCAGGATTTGGCACAAACCTTTTTGCAGCTGCATAATCAGCCAAAGCTATATATTCAAAGCTTCTTAGTGTCAAAAGAAACCTTTCTGATTTTGCATCAACCAATCTTGGAACAATAACACCTTTTTCGTTTGCAATATCTTTCATATATAGGGGTTTGATTTCGTCATTGGCTGTTGACAAAACTATACACTGACTTTCGCCTCTATCAAAAAGATGTTTTACACCACTGCCTAAATTTGTACAATATTTTAAATCGTAGGCGATTGGCTCAATACATCTTAATTCATATCCAACTTCTTCTGGACGGCTTCTGAATTTGAGTTTTAATTTCTTCAACTCAAGCTGTAGCAATACATTAAATATGTGGGCTTTACTTACATTTCCAAGTTCAGGGTGACCATGTTCATCGTAAGTAAAAGTTATTCCGCAATTATTTATTTCACTACTGCTTAAATAATGAAAAACACCTTCTGAAATTATAGCAACACCATAATTAATACCCATAAGCTCTCTCTTAATCATCGAAGAAATTATCATCTTAATGATTTTATCGAAAGTTATTTCGGTATTAAAAAACATTTCAGGAATAATTATCATTGGATAATGACAAGCTAAACCGATTCCAATTGCAAGATGTCCGGCTTCTCTTCCCATTGCTGAAACGACAAACCAACCATCGCTAGTACGAGCATCTTCAAGAATAGTTTTTCCAATTCTAACTCCTTCATTTTTTGCAGTATGATATCCAAATGTTGGAATATTATCAGGTAATGGTAAATCGTTATCAATAGTTTTTGGAACATGAATGTTCTGAATTTTTATATTTTTCTCTGCTAAAAAATTGCTTATTCTATTTGCAGTTGAAGCAGTATCGTCGCCACCAATTGTAACTAAAAGTTTCACATTTTGTTTTTCAAAAAAATCAGAATTAAATTCTTCATTTTTAGGCTTATATCTACTCATTTTCAGATATGAACCACCTTTATCAAAAATTCTATCAGCTAAATCGTAAGTTAATTCAATAAAATCTTGTTTTGCTGTAAATAGAGTTTTGTATCCATAATTTAAACCTAAAACTCTGAATCCATCAGATAAAAATCTTTTTGTAACTGTTGCAATTACTGTATTAATTCCGGGAGCTGGACCACCAGCACATAATATTACAATACTTTTAGAATTTTCCATAATTTTTAATTTTCAATTTTACTACAAAAGTAATATTAAGTATTACATAGCTTGAACAAAATTAACGAAAATAATATATGTTTCAAATACAATTATTATGATATTAGGAAAGTGCTTAAAAAAAGCATTATAAAATTTCAGCTATGGAAAATAATTAATAATTTTGATTTTTCTTACAGCTTACACAGGTTGGCAAACTTAATCAAAGCCAGCCTGTTTTTTTTTTATTAAAATTACTTTAAGTTTGTTTATGGTTTCAATTCAAAAGAATTTTTCGCTAAAAAATTATAATACATTCGGAATTAATGTATTTGCATCTTCATTCATTGAATATACAAACATTAATACTCTAAACGAATTATTTATAAATGAGGCTTTTAATTCAATATTTTTTGTTTTAGGAGGTGGAAGTAATGTCCTTTTCACTAACAATTTTAATGGATTAATTATTTATCCTCAAAACAAAGGAATTGAAATCATTGAAGAGAATAATGAAACTGTTTTGTTAAGGATTGCAGCTGGAGAAGAATGGGATAAAGTAGTAGAATATGCTGTAAATAACCTTTTTTATGGAATTGAAAACTTATCATTAATCCCAGGAAACATAGGTGCTGCACCTATTCAAAACATTGGAGCTTATGGTATCGAGATTAAAGATTCAATTAAATATGTTGATTTTTTCAATACGATTAGTGGTAAAATTGAGCAATTAAATAATTCAGATTGTAAATTTGGATACAGAGATAGCATTTTCAAAAACGAATTAAAAAACAAAATAGTTGTTACGAATGTTTACATTCAATTGAGCAAGGTTGAAAATTATCATATTGATTACGGGAATATCAAAGATGAATTAAAAAAGGTAGAAGTTATTAATCTGAAAATAGTTAGAGATGCTGTAATTAATATCAGAAAAAACAAACTCCCCGACCCTGCAATTATTGGAAATGCTGGAAGCTTTTTTAAAAACCCTATAATTTCAAAACAATTATTAAAAGAAATTCAGGCCGATTTTGCAGAAGTTCCGTATTATGACATTGATGTTTGTCAAGTAAAAATCCCTGCTGGATGGTTAATCGAAAAATGTGGATTTAAAGGGATGAAAAAAGGCAATGCAGGAGTTCACGACAAACAAGCCTTAGTACTAGTAAATCACGGAAATGCGACTTCAAATGAAATTCTGGAATTATCTGACGAAATTATTGCAAAAATTCAAAATAGATTTGGAATAAGCCTTGAAACGGAAGTTAATATTATATGACATTTGTAAAAATGAAAAAAAATAAATTTGCAGAACTTTATTGTCAAAAGCATTATATTTACACTTTGTAAACACATTTTGTAATGTCTCATATTAAAGAGTTATTCTTTTTACTAAAAAACGACAACCTAAGCCTTCTTTATCAGGGCATTATGAATGACTCTCTAACCGAATTGGTTGTTCAATTAAGTGAAAGCAATTTTGAATCATTAATGATTCCTCAAAAAGTTACAAATAAGGTTTCATTTATTATGGTAGAATGTTTTCAGAATATTGTGAGACATGGCATTGATGATGAACCTTTTGGAAATTTCTTTCAAACTCGAACATTACCATCATTTTCTTATGTAACATCTGCAAATTTGGTTGAAAAAGAAAATATCAGCGAAATTGAAAACGCAATATTAAGTCTTAATAAATTAAGCAAAGATGAGCTAAAAGAACTTTATTTGAACAATCTTTCAGGAGGTGTATTTTCATCAAAAGGTGGTGCTGGTCTGGGATTGATTGAAATGGCTCGAAAATCAAGTAATAAACTAGAATATAGTTTTGTTCCATTCAATAAGGATAAATCACATTTTTTTCTTTCTACAAAAATTATTAATAATACTAAAGATAGTGAAATTGATGAAAATGAAGATATTGGTATAGCTCAAAGCATTGAACTCCAAAAATTAATGATTCAGAATGGCGTAATTATAGCTTTTAAAAGTAGCTTTACAAAAGATAGTATTATTCCTATACTAAAAATGGCAGAAAGCAATCTATCTGAAAATAACGACGTTGAGACAAATAAAAAACTTACATATTCAATTATTGAACTCTCTCAAAATATTGCAAAACACGGATTTAAAAGAAATGATAAATCAGAAGGTGTTTTAACAATATCTGTAATCAATAGTCATTTTTATGTTTCAACTGCAAATCTTATTGAAAAACATGAAGAAAATAGACTTAAAAATAAGTTAGAAATATTAAACAAATTAGATCCTTCTGAGATAGAAGCTTTTTATTTAAAATCTATTCAAGAAAGTGTTTTAGCTAATGACCAAGATACCAATGGATTCGGATTGATTGACCTAATAAACATTACTAATGAAAAGTATATTTATGAGTTTACTCCTTTTGATAACAAATTAACACTTTTCACTATATCTATAAAAATTTAAAAAGCCAGATTTCTCTGGTATTTTCATTATTACAAATCATTTCTGAAATTCCTTTTCTGTTATGAACTTTTGTACAAATAAAGCTGCATCTTTTTTAGACGCTGATTTTACTCATAATTTGTTTATTTTAAGGGCATTCGTGAGTCGCTTCGCTAAGTTCACTGATTTTTATGATTTTTCTTTTGCCACAGATTACACTAATTATCACAGATTTTCTTCACAAATTTTTCTTAAAAATTAACATAGATAAAACAACCAAAGGTTGTTTTCAATCTGTGTTAATTTTCCGAAGTAAATTCGGGACGATTAGTTCCGATTTATCGGAAAGTCGTGTTATCTGTGGCTAGTCTCTTCATAATAATTCTATTTTGTATTTATTGTTTCACCATTGAAAATTGACTTTAAAAATGTATATTAGCTGAAAATATTTTGCATTTGAAATTATAATATGAGCCTATTTCAAAAATCGGTTGAAAAGAAATACTTAGGTCAGCTTGACCCTGTTCTGATTGATAAAAAATATACCGAATTTCTTGACTATTTTGGCAGTTCCGAGAGACAGCAAAATATAAGAAATGCAAAAGAGGAGCAATTTCAGGAAGGATTTTTAAGAGAACTTTTTGTAAAGGTTTTAGGATATACTTTAAATCCCGAGCCAAATTTTAATTTAACAACCGAATTAAAAAATATTGCAAATAGCAAAAAAGCAGATGGTGCAATATTAAAAGGCGACGATGCAATTGCTGTAATAGAGTTAAAATCAACAAATACCACCGACCTCAATTCGATAGAAGCACAAGCTTTTGGCTACAAAAATCATCATCCTAAATGCGTTTATGTAATTACTTCTAATTTTGAAAAGTTACGTTTTTACATTCAAAATGCTGTTGACCATATTGATTTTTATTTGTTTAATCTTACAAAAGAACAATTTTCGTTAATGTGGCTTTGTATTGCTAAAGATAACTTAATTAATGGATTAGCTCTAAAAATTAAAGAATCATCTTTATTGCAGGAAGAAAATATTACAAAAAAACTTTATGCCGACTATTCCAAATTCCGTGAAGCAATTTTCAATAATCTTGTAAAAAATAACCCCGATACTGACAAACTTTTACTTTTCAAAAAAACTCAAAAATTACTCGACCGATTTTTATTTATATTTTTTGCCGAAGACAGGCTTTTGTTACCTCCAAACTCAATTAGCGAGATTATTAAGCAATGGAAAACTCTCAAAGATGAATTAGACGAATATTTTCCTTTGTACGAGCGATTTAAAAAGTATTTTGGTTATATGAATACAGGTTATAAAGGAAAAAAATATGATATTTATGCTTATAATGGCGGACTTTTCGCTCCTGACGAAATATTAGACAATATTTCAATTGACGATGAAATTCTTCACGAACATACTTTGAAATTAAGTAATTACGATTTTGAAACTGATGTAGATGTCAATATTCTTGGTCATATATTTGAACATTCTTTAGGCGAAATTGAAAATGTGCAAGCCGAAATTAAAGGCGAAACAATTGACCAGCAAAAAACAAAACGCAAAAAAGACGGCATATTTTACACTCCAAAATACATAACAAAATATATTGTAGAAAATACTGTAGGCAAGCTTTGCAATGAAAAGCGTACAGAACTTGAAATTATTGATGAAGAGTATGCAAAAGGCAGACGAAATCGCAAAAAGGAAGTAATTAAAAAACTTGACGACAATTTACAATCCTATCGTAAGTGGCTGTTGAATATTACTATATGCGACCCAGCTTGTGGTAGTGGGGCTTTCCTGAATCAAGCTCTTGAATTTCTTATTAACGAACATAAATATATCGATGGGCTTGAATCGCAATTACTTGG
>Ga0154347_1264_pt1 | contig 18976 bp, 13 predicted proteins | sample RifGroA2_FD_115875 | JGI IMG/M metagenome (GOLD analysis project Ga0154347, IMG submission 115875) | Bacteroidetes bacterium GWA2_31_9
ACACCTAAATCAATATGTTATTAACATACAGGCTGTTAATAACGTAGACTTTAAATATGTTGAGTTTTTCCTAAAACCTATTTGGATTCAGTATAGTTAGCCGATGTGTTCAATAAATTTATTGCCGAGGCAGTATCAGCATTTTCGAGATAATAATTTACCGAGAAATTATTAATTTGCTGTAGCTGTGCCTTTAGCCAGCTAATTTCGCCTTCGAGTTTCTCACGTTCCGATACTCCTACTTGTACTGCATTTATCTGGTTTTGAATGCCCAGTGGTAAGTTTTTGCTTATAACTGTCTGCATAACAGTATCGGTAACTGGTGAATTTGCAACAATTATTTCTTTAATATGTCCCGGCGGTATTGCTGTGGGTTTGTCGTTAAGTGCCGACAACAATACTCTGTCCGATGCGTATGGTGAAACTTCCATTATAGCATTTTTTAATTGCCCTGTGGCAACATCACTAGTTGCCATATCAACAATATCCTGCCTGTCGCCATTCTCGATAAGTGTAACAGAATTATTTAATTGTGTAGAAAAACTAATTACAGCATCAGTTAAATCGGGGTCGCCAGGTGAACTAAAGTCGGTGACTGGGTTTTCACTTAGGCATGAATTAGCTGTTTTAGGCTCAACACAACTGTATAAATAGTCCTGAACCCATGGTATTGCTGTACATAGTGGTTTTACAGTTAATTGAGAATTTTGGTCTTTATCATGTGCATAATACAAAAAGTAACTCGTAGCCTCATTTATTTTAATATCAATTTCAGTAGCACCTGTACAAAGGTTTTTCCATTCGTTACCGGCAGCGTATTTGTCGCCACCTGATTGGTCGCAATCTTCACTACCTTGTTGCAAAGGTTTGCCAAACACAGCCCAAGCGGTAACTGAGTGAGTAGAGGTGGCTAATGAGCCATCGGCATTGGAGTTAAAGTTGTTGCAACGAACAAAATTTCCTGAACCTTGTGTTTGTAATCCCACATCGATGCCTTTAAACGAATTATTAAATATATTGCTTACAGGAGCGTTGTCTCCAGGTCCACGGGCAACAATACCATAAGTATCGCCAACATCGCTTGCCCCGGTTGATTGCCCAGAGAATGTATTATTACTTACTAACTGATTGCTTCTATTAAATAAGTATAATCCAAAATTATCGACATAAAAGTTAAAAGGAGATGAGTAATCGTTTCCTGTTGTAGGGATGTCTTCAATAATATTATTTTGAATTTTAATATTGTTTGATGATACTACTAATCCTTTTTCAATACTTGTAAATGTATTTCCTCTAATAACACTATAATCCATAGGGTATCGTATTCCCCAATTAAATTTTTCGAAACGATTGTTTGTTACTTGATTTCCGATATGAACAGTACTTGATGTAGCTCCAAAATAACTTGCTATCGACATCTGTAAAATAGCTTCTTTTCTGTTAGAGCCGCCTGTTTGGTGTAGCTCAGTATCGTTATTAATAAATGTACAATTGTCAAATACCAAACCTTCAATACCTTGGCATCTAACCGCATATGCAGTTGATTGTCCCGCTAAAGGTGGTGTTTTATCTTTTTCAACAATAAAGCTACATCCTAAAAATTTACTGCGATTTCTATATCTATAACCATCGAAATACACTCCATTGTGGAAATTTCTTATTTCACTATTAGAAGTAATCCATAATATACCACCAGGACCAATTTGGTGCACAAGATCGTGAGTATCTCCGTCAGTTCTATCTCGTCCCATATAAAAACCATGAACAGCATTTTCTACAACCGAATAGTTTTTCATAAGCACAAAGCCATGTGGATTTGTTGATGAGTATGGATTTATAGGCTGTTCCAACGTTGGGTCTCCATGCACATAAATACCTTTCCAGTAGCCTGTACAAATATCTGAACTTGTTAATAAAGAATGGTCATCAATAAACAGTTTGGCACCATCATGAACAGTTACTTTAACACCTTGTCCAAAATAAATATTACTTCTTTTAATTGTTAAAGTTCCTCCGTTATTAATTTCAATATTTTGATTAACAGAATATGTTACATCTTCCCAAAGAATAGATTCTCCACTATTTATTACATAAACAGGTGCTACATCGTGAGAAGGCGACGGATTGCTACCTACAATTGTAGTAATTGATTTGCTGTTACCATCTGCATCGGTAACAATTACTGTATAAGTTCCTACGCATAAATCGGTAGCAGTTTCTGTAGTTTGGCTTTCTGGGTCATCCCAAAGATAAGTATAAGGTTCCACTCCGTTAATTGCTGTTACAGTTATAGAACCATTACAATCGTCGTTACAAACAACATCTGCAACAGTTGTAGATAATGTTAATGGCGGTGGTTGCAATATTGTTATATTGGCAACTATTGTACAATTATTAGCGTCGGTAATTTCAACAGAATAATCACCTGCAATAAGTCCTGATATATCTTGAGTTGTCGCTCCATTTGATGACCATAAATATGTATATGGGCTAACTCCTCCTGTTACTGTCAGGTCTATTGAGCCGTCAGAACCATCATAGACAGAAACATCTATTTTTGTAAAAGTTGCTTCTAACAACAGCGGTTCTGTAATTGTTACATCTGCTGTTGCAGTACATAAATTTGCATCGGTAACGGTTACTGAGTAAGTTCCAGCAGGTTTATTTGTTATTGAATTTGTTGTTGCACCGCCAGTCCAAATATAACTGTAACCTGCAGTTCCTCCAGATGGAGTTACTGTTGCACTTCCATTACTACTTCCAAAGCAAGATGCATTAGTTTGAAAACTTATAGAGGCAGACAAGGCAGATAATGGTTCTGTAACTGTAACAGTAAATTCAGCACTACATCCTGCTGCATCCTCTACCGTAACTGTATATATTCCAGCAACCAAACCTGTAATATCCTCTGTAGTTGCACCATTGCTCCATGTAAATAAGTAGGGCGATGAACCATTCAAAGCAACACCTCCAGTAATGGTTAAATCTATAGAGCCATCAGGAGTACTAAAGCACGATACATTTGTAATATTGCTTGCAAATTCAATATCAGGATGAGTTTCAGCATCTATCATGTTTGGGAGATTGTTACGGCATAATGTATTTGGATATAATGGAATTGCATCTAGCACAAAATCACACCCTAATCCATTATTATTAGGTTGGTTAATTACATGAATGTTATTTTGATTGTTATTTGACAAATAAATTTTCCTTTCTATACCTTCCTGTGGTCCAAGTTGCATCCTCGTCAAATTATAAGTTGAGCCAATCAGTATATTTTCGCCAGTAAGAATATTATATTGAAAAATATTAAATAAATAATTTGGAGCACCATTGACAATCACACTATAATACAAAAATTTAGAATTTGGCGAAAAACATACCCCATAGCAAACCTTACCTGGTGGTGAAATAATCAACTCATTTGTTATTTCACCTGAAGATGAATTAAAGTCATACATTCTTGCCCCATTTCCAGCCAAGGCAAGCTTTGTGCCGTCAGTAGATGCCTTTAAATAGCCATATGTCCCATTAGCAGGGAGCATAGATCCCTGAAGAGAATTAGTATGGTCTAATGTAAGACCATTATTATCTAAACGAAAAACAAAAAACTCAGGTGTATTAACTGCATGTGTAATTATCCAATAATCAGATCCATTACAATGAGGTAATGCTGTAACTATTTCTGAAAAAGGGATATTGGGATGAACTATAGTCTGATTAACAAGATTAACACTTACGTTTGGTACAGTTTTTACATAAGCATATTTAATACCTAAATTTGAGAATGTTCCAGTTGGAGGAATAATGATATAGTAAGAACTATTATCAGCAGGATCCGGAACAGAAATTATTTGGCTAACGCTTTGTATGTTGTTCGGCACATCAGAATTTCTTAAAGGATTAAAATTACTATTTAATAGATTATTGCTTTTATTCCATGCATATCGTCCATTTGAGTAAAATAACAATTCACCATTATCAGGATTACTTTCTGTTAAACAAGCTTCTGTGCTACTGGTCATAGCAGATTTAGCTCCAGCAACAGTAGTCTGGGTAAAGTTTAACCCTGCTAAATCGCCAAATCGCCAATTTTGTTGATTAAATTTATATGTACTACGTAATGAATTGCCCATTGAAATGTAAATATACTGTGAATATGTTTTACTCCCATTTGTAAGTCTTATATTATATTTTCCCTCTTCGTTAAATATATGTAATGGGTTAAATTCCGTACTATTTATAGTTCCGTCACCAAAATCCCAATGCCATCCTGTTTCTGCAATAATTCCATTTTCTTCGAGCAATGAATTAAATTCAATTTCGACACCAGTTAATCCTAGCTTTGGTGCTTTAAAAAAAGCTGTGGTAAGTTGATTTATGCAACCTTCTGTTGATATTGCTCCTGTGGCTGTTAAATTATCAAGTGATGTTAAGTTTTGTTTGAATGCATTTAAAAAACCCACCATCCTCTGAATTTGTCCATTTGTAAATGCACTCCAACATTGGTCGCTGGAATAATACATGTAGTTGCCTACAATGTCACTTGGATTGCCAGTCCCACATGAGTTTATCAATGAGTTGCAATTTGAAACTACACTTAAAGGCAATGAACATGGAGAGGTATCGCAAACCTTATCACCATCAATTTCGCAAATTCCTGTTGAATTATCACAACCCCCATAATATGTATGTGTTAAAAACAAAGCATGACCAATTTGATGAACAAGTGTTTTGCCTTGATCTCTTCCAGATGTCATATTAAATGAATTATCTTGTCGTTTATCGCCAAAAACATCGCTTCTTATAACAATTCCCTGCATTTTCCAATCTAAACTACTAAGAGGAACTATAGGAGTAGGAGTATAAGCCAATGTTTGACCTGATTGAGTATTATCTATTGAAGAAACTACCCAGATATTTAAATAATTTTCTATTGGTAAATGAATAAAACTAAACAAATTATTTGAAATTGAATCGTTTGAAGATGTATTTGTCATTGAAGCTGATGATACCCTTATAACACCATATTCGAATGAGCCGTCATCCGGGTTTATAGCCCATGAATAATTTAAGCCAGTAGGCCACGATTCGGGTTGTTCTGATGGTAATTTTGTTGCAAGACAGAAACTTATATTCACAGTTTTTGCTCCTCCAAGAATTGAATAATTGCCTGAAAATTCATTGTTCAGTGCATTAATTTGAGTTTGTATCTGATGATATGAAATATTTGTACCCTCTCCTTCGTTTTCGCCATTATGTATTACATTAATAACAACTGGGATAACATACTTCTCTATGTCATTATCAATATAATAGCTATGCTGAAATAATTCAGGGTGATAATAAAAAGTTTGAATATTGTCATTCATTTCGTTAAACACTTCGCTACCTTCGCCAGATTGTAACTGATAATTTAAAATATTATCAAAAGCACAATTGTCGTTTATAGCCAACGAATCAGGATTTGTTTGAGAATACATCTCAAAGCTAAACAGTAAAGTAATTACAGTTGCTAAAATTGCATTTGATTTTTTCATAATTAATATATTAAAATTTGTTAAAACATTTTTTTTGTACGTAAGCTTTTTGCTTTTTTAATAAAATAGTTAAAACCATCTAAAAATGCGTTAAGGAATTAGCATAATTAATTTAGGCTTTTTACCTAAAATATTTTTTGTTAAAATCTTATTATCAGTATATAATAAAATTCATTAAAAAATTTGACAAATATTTGATTTTTTTGTAACCCTACGCCAAATGAGCGATTGCGGAACTTTAATTTTGCATTATGCTTATTTTAAGTTAATTAAAGTTGGTCTAAAATCATATTTTTGTTCCAAATTGAGAAAGGATATTTCCTTGAAAGAAATCTTAAACTTGGTCTTTTTTCATTTACTTCATTAATAAGCTTTTTATTATCGTATAAAATTTCCTGAACAGTACATTGTGTAATATAAAATTCTCTACTAATCAATTCTTTAACTTTTTGTTTTTTCAATCCAATTTTTTCACTCCAGAAATAATATCTGTAAATGATTGCTTCATTTCTTAAAATACAAGAATTGTTTTTTGCATTAATTTTTTCATTAATTTTCATAATTGTTAAGATTAAATATTTACTCCTTATATCTGTTAATTGCAAAAACTCAAAAAGGTAAGGGTCATTTTTAGCGTTAGTTTTAATAATTCTACACAATCAAACTTATGGCATTATATAACAGCCAATTAAAATTCAATTAAAATTCAATTAAATTCATTTATTATACATATTGTTTAACTTGTAGTATTGTAAGCTCATCTGATTATTTTTGCATTTACTAATCATATATTGCAGAAAGTGCCAAATGGTTACCCGAGAAACATACGTTAATTTATATATTTTTTTAACATTTACTGTATGTGGCAAATATTCAGTTAAATAAAAAATAAATTAATTTAAATATTTTACATATTAAATACTTAGAAACTGTTTTGAATTAATATTTGTAATCTTAACTTTATTTCAGAGAATAGCCCGTAGAGCCTGTCCCGAATTTACTTCGGGAGCTTCAATGCCAATAAAATACAATTACTATATTTCAGTTTGTCCGTAGGACATTTACAAAAGAACAAATTTTTACAACCAATTAATTCTTGTATATTCCCTACGGGAAATACTGAGTTATCGGTTATGTTTTTTATTGTCATTATTGCCCTACGGGCAAACTTTATTTAAATTTTTAAAACTTTCTGAAATGAAATTGAGTTTTACAATTATTTTATAATTCTAAAATTTCAAAACAATTTCTTATAATGTTCCCTCTTAAAATATCGAATAACCAATTTTCATTTTCATAAAAATTAAGAAGCACTTACTAAGCACTTGTAAAAAAACTCCAAAACAAATAACAAATGTCAAACAAATTCCAATTCTCAAAACTTCAATTCTCAAAACAGTTTGGATATTAAGCTATTGTGGATTGAGATTTATTTGATTTTTGAAGGTTGAAATTTGGTATTTCAAAAAATACACTGTTTTCTAAAGAAACACTGTGTTTTCTTATTGACACTAGCTATATAAAACTTTGAAAACGGTTTCCTTTGACATATTGATTTTTATTTTTAAAAATAGTTTTGATGTTAATAGCGATTTTTGTAAATTTAGAGTTGAAATAAATTTGAAAAATGATTGAATATAGCAAGTCGCAATCAGCTGGTATATTGACTCTTCAGAAAGAAGGACTAATGCCACAGGAAGAAAAATTAGAAATTGGCAAAAAGCACAGAAGTTTGCTAATTGGTGTTCCAAAAGAAATTCTTAAAGACGAGGGTCGAATAGCTTTAACGCCACTTGGAGTTGAGCTTTTAACCAGTTGTGGTCATCAAGTGCTTATTGAATCGAATGCTGGAAAAGTTGCAAATTTTGAAGACCTGAATTATAGCGAACATGGTGCTACCATTGTAAATAACAGTGGTCAGATATATCAATGCGACATAATTTTAAAAGTTGCACCTTTAACAATTGAAGAAATTGACTTACTTAAAGGTGATCAGCTAATTATTTCTTCACTTCACGTTACTTTTCAATCAGACGCATACATTCGAAAATTAATGGCTAAAAAAATAACTGCCATCGCATTTGAATACTTAAAAGACCTTAACGATACTTTTCCTGTTGTTCGTTCGATGAGCGAGATAGCAGGAACCGCATCAATTCTAATTGCTGCTGAATATTTAAGCAACCAACATGGTGGAAAAGGAGAAATGCTTGGTGGCGTTACAGGAGTTACTCCATCTGAAGTAATAGTTATTGGTGCAGGAATTGCCGGTGAATCAGCTGCTCGCACAGCACAAGGACTTGGAGCACATGTTAAAGTTTTCGATTATTCGGTTTATAAATTAAAAAGATTACAAAACAATATTGGAGAAAGAGTTTTTACTTCAGTAATTCAACCAAAAGTTCTGGCAAATGCTTTAAAATCGGCTGATGTTGCTATTGGTGCTTATAAATTAATTAATCAAGAACCAAAGTTTATTGTTTCTGAAAATATGGTAAAAGATATGAAAAAAGGTTCTGTAATTATTGATATTAGTATTGATCAAGGAGGTTGTTTTGAAACGTCTCAATTAACTACTCACAGCGACCCTGTTTTCAGAAAACATGGAGTTGTACATTATTGTGTTTCAAATATTCCATCACGTGTTGCACGTACTGCGTCATATACTCTTAGCAATATTTTTTCTCCTATTTTACAACGAATTGGCGAAACAGCTGAACTGAAGCATTTACTTAAAACAGATTCTGGATTAAGAAGTGGAATATATATGTACCGTGGAATTTTAACAAATCAATATATTGGAAATCTTTACGGTATATCTTCAAAAGATATTAATCTGTTAATGGCAGCTTTCTAATTGTATAATTTTCATACACATACTACTTATTGTGATGGAAAGTCAAAAATAATTGATTTAATAAATGTTGCAATAGAAAATAATTTTTCTGCGTTGGGTTTCTCAACTCATGCTCCTACTGCATTTAAGGCTTCGTGGCAAATAAAAGAAGAACGCCTCAACAATTATTTGCAAGAAGTAGAAAAATATAAATCAATTTTTGCAAATCAAATAAGCATTTACAAATCACTAGAGGTTGATTTCATTCAGAATATTTCTGGACCAAATAACTTCCGAAATCTTGGTTTAGATTATATTATTGGCTCGGTTCATTATGTTTCTTCAGATAATAACTCTGAATTTATTACAATTGACCATTCGGCAGAAGAATTTGAAAAAGGAATTAATCGTGCATTTAATGGGGATATTAGAAAAGCAATTTCAAAATATTATTTATTAGTTAAGGAACTGTTAATCAATAACAAACCTGACATTATTGCACATATTGATTTAATTAAAAAATTCAATAAAAATAATCGCTATTTCGACGAAAATTCCGATTGGTATTTGACAGAACTTGACAATCTTTTTGAAATTGTAAAGCAGTCGAGTGTAATTGTAGAGCTTAATACACGTGGATTTTATAAAAACCTAACTAAGGATTTTTATCCTTGCGATTATTTCTTGCAAAAATGCATCAATAATGACGTTCCAATAATTGTTAATTCGGACACACATCATACAACAGAATTAACTATGGGGATAAAAGAAGCCATTAATAAATTAAAATCGCTGGGCTGTAAAGAGCTTGTTGTTTTTAACAATACGGCATTTCAAAAAATTTCAATTAAATCTTATCTAGTGTGAATAAGAAAACTCCAAAAAACACTTGTGCTGAGCGGAGTCGAAGTAAAAAATAAATAAAAAATAAATTCCAAATCTAAAAAATTCTAATTTTCAAAACCGTTTGGATATTAAGCATTTGTTATTTGATATTTATTTGAGATTTGAAGTTTGAAATTTGTTATTTCTAAAAATAAGTAGTTTTCTTATAAACACTAATTAATATCGAATCCCTAGCTTTAAAACTTAAATACTACCCAAACTATTCTTTTATTGCCTTAATCCCTGGCAATTCTTTTCCTTCCATATATTCCAGCATTGCACCACCACCTGTTGAAACATAACTGATTTTATCTGCAAGATTGTTTTTATTTACTGCCGAAACTGAATCGCCACCACCAACAAGACTAAAAGCTCCTTTTTCGGTAGCATTTGCAATTGCTTTAGCTATTGAGCTTGTTCCTTTTGAAAATTTTTCAAATTCAAAAACACCCATTGGACCATTCCAAAGAATTGTTTTAGAATTTTCAATTATTTCAGAAAATATTTTGATAGATTTTTCGCCAATATCAAGTCCCATCCAGCCGTCGGGAGTCATATTTATTTCAGTTAAACTAGTGTTTGCATTAGCATCAAAATTATCGGCATTAATAGCATCAACAGGTAAATAAACTTTAACATTTTGAGTTCTTGCTTTATCCATAATTGATAATGCTAAATCAAGCTTATCTTCTTCGCAAAGCGATTTTCCGATTTTTCCACCCAACGCTTTTATAAAAGTATAAGTCATGCCGCCCCCAATAATCAGATTATCAATTTTTGGCAGTAGATTTTCGATAAGTAAAATTTTATCAGAAACCTTTGCTCCTCCCATAATTGCAGTTAAAGGTTTTCCTGGATTATTTAAAACTTTATTCATTGCATTTAACTCAGCCTGAATTAAATATCCAAACATGCTATTATCAGGAAAATGTTCTGCAATAAGTGCAGTTGAAGCATGTGCACGATGAGCAGTTCCAAAGGCATCGTTTACATAACAATCGGCATAGCTCGAAAGTTGATTAACAAACTCTTTCTGTCTTTTTTTCACAGCGTCTTTGGCAGCTTTCTTTTCTTCATCGGTTACGTTTTCGGGGAGTTTTGGTTTACCTTCTTCCTCAACATAAAAACGAAGATTTTCGAGTAATAAAATTTCACCAGACTTTAAATTAGCTGATAAATTTTTAGCAGATTCGCCCATACAATCGTCTGCAAATTTTACATCTTTTCCAATAAGCTTAGAGAATGTTGGCAAAACATGTTTCAATGAATATTTTTCTTGTGCAACTCCATCAGGACGACCAAGATGCGACATTAAAATAACAGCACCACCATCGCTTAAAATCTTCTTAATTGAAGGTAAAGCACCTCTTATTCTAGTATCATCAGTTACCTCAAAAGTCTTTTTATCTAAAGGAACATTAAAATCAACTCTAATGATTGCTTTTTTGCCCTTAAAATTATAATTATCTATTTTATACATAATTTAAGATTTAGAGTTCAAACTTACTTGATTTAAAAATGAATTACAATAGCTAGTTTGTTATTTTAAAACAGAAATGTTGTAAAGCCGTAATAATATTGTTTTGAATTAAGACCACATAATTTGAATAAAAATGAAATTACGAGTTAATTAAATGATTAGGTCAAAAACAGCAAACATATTACAAAAGCCATTTACAACATTGTGTAAATCTGACTCTTATTCAATTTTTAACAAAAACATATTATAAAACATAAAACACATTCTTGCATAATGGTATTGAAATACTTAATTTAGCAAAAAATTTTAAATGATAGTAATATTCTTTTTAATTGGTTTTAGTTTACTTCTTGCTGTGGGCTTTTTATTTGCTTTTATTTGGGCAGTAAAAAAAGGACAGTACGATGATGATTATACTCCATCGGTAAGAATATTATTTGACGATAAAGATGAAATTTAAAAAATGTTTCGTGGTTTTAGTTAAATAAATTCAAAACCTAACAGGTTTTAACAACCTGTTAGGTTTATTTTAAAAATTAAAAAGGAATTATATATGGAGACACAAACTTTCTTTTACGACAACAAAATAGTCAAATACTTTATTAATGCAACACTGCTTTGGGCTATTGTGGGATTAGTTGCTGGTTTATTTGTTGCTTTACAAATGTCGTTTCCGGCATTAAATTTTGGCTTAGATTTTACTTCATTCGGCAGAACTCGACCAGTTCACACAAATGCAATAATTTTTGCATTCGTTGGAAATGGAATTTTTACAGCAGTTTATTATTCATTACAACGCTTATGTAAAGCCCGTATGTATAGCGATTTATTAAGCAAATTGCATTTTTGGGGTTGGCAATTAATAATTGTATTAGCTGCAGTAACACTTTTGGCTGGATATACAACCGGAAAAGAATATGCCGAATTAGAATGGCCAATAGATATTTTAATTGCATTGATTTGGGTAATTTTCGGTTGGAATATGATTGCTACAATTCTTAAACGCAGAGTTCAGCACATCTACGTTTCTATCTGGTTTTATCTTGCAACATTTATAACAGTTGCAGTTTTACATATTGTAAATTCATTGGAACTTCCAGTAAGTTTTATGAAAAGTTATCCTGTTTTTGCAGGAGTTCAGGATGCATTGGTACAATGGTGGTACGGTCATAATGCTGTTGCATTTTTCCTAACAACTCCATACTTGGGTTTAATGTATTATTTCTTACCAAAAGCAGCTAATCGTCCTGTTTATTCATATCGTTTATCAATAGTTCACTTTTGGGCTTTAATATTTATTTATATTTGGTCAGGACCTCATCACTTGCTTTATACAGCATTGCCAGGTTGGGCACAATCGCTAGGAGTTGTTTTTTCAGTGATGCTTATAGCTCCATCTTGGGGAGGAATGGCAAATGGTCTTTTAACTCTTCGTGGGGCTTGGGATAGCGTTAGAAAAGATCCTGTTTTGAAATTTATGGTAGTTGCTGTTACAGCTTATGGAATGTCAACTTTTGAAGGACCAATGCTTTCACTTAAAAATGTAAACGCTTTTACACATTACTCTGATTGGAATATTGCTCACGTTCATATTGGCGGATTAGGTTGGAATGGATTTTTAACATTCGGAATGTTATATTGGTTAATACCAAAACTTTATAATATAAAATTGTATTCAGTAAAAATGGCGAATGTTCACTTTTGGCTAGGAACATTAGGAATCTTGTTTTATGCAGTTCCATTGTATGCTTCTGCCGTTTTACAAACACTTATGCTGAATGAATTTACTGCAGATGGTTTCTTAAAATATCCTGTATTTTTTGAAACATTCTCTAATTTAAGTCCAATGTATCATGCAAGAATTATTGGCGGTATTTTATATTTTGTTGGAGCTGTTTTAATGGTTTATAATTTAATAAAAACTGCTAAAATCGGTTCGTTTGTTGCTGAAGAAAAAACCTCAGCAGCTTCGCTACAATCTACCCATGAGCATGTTGTAAAAGAAGATTGGCACAGAGTGTTAGAAAGAAAACCTGTAAGAATGGCTCTATTAGCGTTAGTATTAATTTTAATTGGTTCTGTATTTGAAATTATTCCAACAAGTTTAATAAAGTCGAATATACCAACAATTTCAAGCGTAAAACCATATTCTCCACTTGAATTACATGGAAGAGATATTTATATCAAAAATGGTTGTAGTAATTGTCACTCCCAAATGGTTCGTCCATTGAGAGCTGAAACTGAACGTTATGGTGAATATTCAAAAGCTGGAGAATTTGTTTACGATCATCCATTCCTTTGGGGTTCGAGACGAACAGGTCCAGATTTGGCAAGAGGTGGAGTTGTTGGAAGCAGTTCTTACAAAGCATCGGTTTGGCATTTTGAGCACATGAAAAATCCGCAGAAAATGAATCCTGCATCTATAATGCCTCCTTATCCATGGTTATTAGAAAAAGATATTGATTTAGAAGGTACTGCAGCAATTATTACCGGAATGAGAAAACTAGGTGTTCCTTATCCTGAAAATTACGAAGCAACTGCAAATAATGATTTGAAAATTCAGGCTCAAGCAATTGTTGATGAACTCAAAAAATCAAACATTACAATTGATGGCAATAAAGAAATTATTGCATTAATTGCATATATGCATAAACTTGGTGCTGATATAACTACAAAATAGTGAGTATATGAAGTTGATAAAACATTATTTTGAAAGCATTGATGGAATTGAAATTTATCCAATAATATCAATGTTTGTTTTTATTTCAATTTTCACTTTTGCTCTTTACTGGGTTTTTAAATCAAGTAAAAAACACATGGACGAAATGAGTCGTATGCCTTTAGATAATGATGAACTTTAAAATTATATAAAATGGAAAATAATAATTTTGATGAAAATAAATATGGGAAAATTCTTGAAGGACATGAAAATGATGGAATTCAGGAGTTAGATAACAGAATGCCTTTTTGGTTGACTTTTATATTTATAATAACTTTTGTTTTTTCAGTAGCATATTTAGTTTTATACACTTTGCCAGGAGCAACAACTCAGGAAGATGAGTTTGCAAAAGAATCAGCAGCTTACGACACAAAATATAAATCTACAAATAATAGTACTGAAAATTTTCTTGTTTTGTTAAATGATCAAGCAAGTATTAATTCAGGTAAAGATATTTATACTAAAAGCTGTATTGCTTGTCATGGTGCTTTGGGAGAAGGAAATGCAGTTGGTCCTAATCTTACCGATAATTATTGGATTAATGGAGGTAGCTTCGAAAGCATTTATAATGTAATTAAAAACGGAAAAAACAATACTGCAATGATGGCTTGGGGAACTCAAATGTCGCCAAAAGATATTCAATTGGTTTCGAGTTTTATCGAAAGTTTGAAAGGAACAAATCCAGCCAATGCTAAGGAAGCACAAGGAGAGCTTTATCAAGAATAATTGGACATTGAGGCTCTCGAAATGCCCAATTATTAATAACAGAGGTGTCTTCGAGAACCTCAGACACCAAAAAAGTTAGAAAATTTCTAATTAAACAAATTGGAAACAAAAGATAAATCGTTCAGAGATAAAATATCCACAACAGGAGATAAAGGAGAACGAGTGTGGGTATATGCCGATAAACCCAAAGGAAAACTTACAAACTACCGATTTCTAACAGCAATAATTCTTATAGTTTTACTTTTCGTTGCTCCTTTTGTAAAAATCAATGGAAATCCTTTGATTTTACTGAATTTTCCTGAACGTTATTTTGTGTTTTTTGGTACATATTTCTGGCCTCAAGATATTTACATTTTGTTTGTACTTGTATTGTCGTTTCTAGTTTTTGTTCTGCTTTTTACTGTTACATTTGGGCGAATTTGGTGTGGTTGGGCTTGTCCACAAACTATTTTTATGGAAATTGTTTTCCGTCAGATAGAGTACCTGATTGAAGGAAATCCTCATAAGCAAAAACTACTTGATAGCAAGCCTTTAGATTTTGAAAAATTCTGGAAAAAATCGCTTAAACATTTAATCTATTTTGCAATTTCTTTTTTAATTGCGAATGCTTTTCTGTCGTACATCATAGGAATTGAATCATTGTCAAAAATTGTAACTGAACCTCCTCAAAATCACATAAAAGGGCTTATTGCAATTACAATTTTTTCAGGAATATTTTATTTCGTTTTTGCAAAATTAAGAGAACAAGTTTGTTGCTTCTTTTGCCCTTATGGTCGATTACAGGGCGTTTTAATTGATCCCGATTCAATAATTGTTGCTTATGACTATAAACGAGGAGAACCAAGAGGTAATAATGTAAATTCTGGTGATTGCATAGACTGTAAACAATGTGTAAAGGTTTGTCCTACGGGAATTGACGTAAGAAATGGCTCACAGCTAGAATGCGTAAATTGTACTGCTTGCATTGATTCTTGTAATGCTGTAATGTCCAGAATAGGAAAGCCTAAAGGCTTAATTCGCATGGCTTCTGAAAATGAAATTCAGTTTGGCAAAAAACTCAGATTTACACCAAAGATAATTGCTTATATGTCAGTTTTCGTTGTATTAATTTCTACAGTTTTCTTCCTTTTTAATAATAGAAAAAGTATTGAAGCCACAATTTATCGAACGCCAGGAACTGTTTATCAGGTCAATGGTGATAGCACATTGAGCAATTTGTTTAGTTTTAAAATTTTAAATAAAAAACGTGAAAACTTAAATATTGAACTTAAATTAATTAATACTGATGGCAAATTGCAAATAATGGGAGAAAATCCATTTGTTCTGCATGAAGGACAAGCAATGGAAGGACGATTTTTTGTAATTTTACAAAAAGAAAAAGTTAGTAAACAGAACAGCAAGATAAAAATAGAAGTTTTATCGAACGGAATTGTTGAAAGCGAAAAAGAAGTGAATTTTATTTCAGAATAAGAAAAGAAAGTACTTAAAATGACTTAAGTTTTGAGTACTTAAAGTTAAAATGCAAAACGATTAATGTGAGACATGGATTACAATATTAAGGAGATTATTGATTTTAGATGCTGAACAAGTTCAGCATAATCGGAAAGTCCCGTGGTTAGTAATGCTGAATTTATTTCAGCATCTTTCAACTTGTTTCAGTATCTAAGATTTTTTTTACAGCATTTTTTGATAACTTAAATAAAAATATAAATAATTTTAAATAATATAACTTTAGACAATTAAGTCACTTTAAACTTTAGTCACTATCAAAATGAAATTTAACTGGGGAAACAGACTCGCAATATTCATAATACTTTATGTGTTGATAATGATAGGCTTTATCTTCTTTTTTGTTAGCCAAAAAGTAAATCTGGTTGAAGAAAATTATTATCCAAAAGAGCAAGCATTTCAGCAACAAATCGAAAAACAAAAAAACTCTGCATTTCTTACCGAAAACATTGATATTCAAGAATCAAAAGAAGGAATTAATATAGTGTTTCCGAAAATTGATAGCAACGACAGTATTCAGGGTAAAATTACATTTTACCGCCCTTCTGACCCCGAAAAAGATGTGAATTTTCAAATTCAACCAGACACTAGTCTTTCACAATTTATTTCTTATGACAAATTATTTTCAGGAAAGTATAAACTACTGATTGACTGGGAGCTTAATAATGTTAAGTATTATTTTGAAAAAGTTATTGTAATTCAGAAATGATGGAATTATTATCAGCATTAACGTTAGGACTTTTAGGAAGTTTCCATTGTGCCGGAATGTGCGGACCAATAGCATTAATATTACCTTTTCCAGAAAATAGCAAATGGGCAAAACTTTATGGAGGACTAATTTATCATCTGGGTAAAATTCTTAGTTATGCTTTGTTGGGGATTATTTTTGGAAGCATTGGTTCAGGTATTTCGTTAAGCGGATTTCAATACAATATCTCATTTATAATGGGAATTTTAATGATAGTTTTTGCGTTAATTCCTATGGTTTTCAAAAATAGCACGTCACTTAATATTCCATTTTTGAATGTATTAAAAGTTAAACTTGGAAATTTATTAAGCGTAAAAAAATATAACTCGGTTTTCTTAATTGGAGTCTTAAATGGTTTTTTGCCATGTGGTTTGGTTTATATTGCATTAGCTGGTGCAATTTCTTCAGCTTCAATTTATAAAGGAGCATTATTTATGACTTTTTTTGGATTAGGAACATTGCCAATGTTACTTGCAATTAGCATAATAGGATCTTCATTAAGCTTAACTATAAGAAAAAAAATAACCAGATTTATTCCACTTACTATAATTCTTATTGGAGCTTTATTTATTCTTCGAGGTTCACGTTTAGGGATTCCATATTTAAGTCCTGACGCTGATTTGAAAATTGAGAAGCATGCTGAAAAACCGGCTTGTTGTAAGCATCACAACAATAAATAAATACCTGCAAATCTTTAAATATTGATTTATATCAATTTATTTTAAAACATTAAACAGCATTGTTTTTATTTAGAATAAATATTAATAAGTATTTTTGTACCAAAATAATAAATTATGTCATTAAGAAATAAATTATTACTATTAATAATAGTACCGGTTGTATTTAGTACAATAATAGCAATTGTAGTTGCTTCAATGAAACTTCGTTCGGAAGGTGAAGATGCTTTAAAAGAAAAAAGCACCGCAATTCTATCACGTATGGAGGCTGTAAGAAAGCATATTGCAGAACTTGGAACAATTAAAAGAACAGCAGAAGATCTTATTGTCTTACATCCTGATGGAAAATTGAGCGATAAAGAAAAAGAATATGTATTAAATCAAGTTCCAATTGTTGCTTCGTGGAAAGTTGGCAAGGATAACGCTGCAGAAGAGCATTATTCATTCAGAATTGCGGCACAAAATCCAAGAAACGAAAAAAACAGAGCAACTCCTCAGGAAGAAGAGTTTATAAAACAGTTTAAAACAGAAAACTCAACTACCATTGTTCATAAAGACGATGCTACAAATAGTCTTTGGGTTATGCGACCTATTTATTTGAGCGAAAAGCAAGGATGCTTGAGTTGCCATGGTCATCCATCAACAAGTCCTTGGAAAAACGGAAAAGACCTTTTGGGTTACAATATGGAAGACTGGAAAGATGGCGATTCGAGAGGAATGTTTGTCATAAAATCTGACTTAGCTCCATTACAAAAAAGAATTGATAGTGCAATAATCAATATAAGTATTTGGGGAATTTTAGTCGGATTATTAGCTGTTGTAATAGCCTTAACTTATATCAGAAAAATTATTTCAGCAATTAAGCAAATAATCAATGTAAGTCAGAAAGTTGCTGAGGGCGATTTACAGTCAGTAGTTGAAATTAACTCAAATGATGAATTGGGTGAACTTGGACAATATATTAATAAAATGTCTGATGACTTAAATCATGTTTTATTTCAAACCAGAGAGCTTGCCGAAAATTTGTCGTTAGCAACTAAAGAAATATCTGCAAATTCAAATTTAATTTCAGAAGGAGCTCAAAATCAGGCAGCACAATTTGAAGAGCTTGCAAGTTCAATTGAAAGTTCAGCAACAAGTTCTGATAATGCAAATACAATTTCGATGAAATCGTCGAAAGAAGCTGATAGTGCTCAAATTAGTATGAACAATTCTATGAAAGCAATGATTGAAATTCGTGATAGTTCAAGAAAAATAGAAGATGCTATTACTATTATTACAGATATTGCATTTCAAACAAATATACTTGCATTAAACGCTGCTGTTGAGGCAGCCAGAGCAGGAGAACACGGAAAAGGATTTGCAGTTGTGGCTGCAGAAGTAAGAAAATTGGCAGAAAAAAGTACAATATCTGCAAACGAAATTAAAGATGTAATTTCATCAAGTCGTACTTTAATTGAAAATGGTGTAAATATTTCGAACGATGCATCTGCAAAGATTAAAAGTATAATCGACTCCGTTAATGTTATTGCAAATGAATTAGAAACAATTTCAAATGCTGCAAAAGAACAATCTGATGCAATGGATACAAATAATCAAATTACAACATCGAATGCTGCATCAGCAGAAGAACTTGCTGCATCGGCCTCAACTCTTGCCGATCAGGCTGAAAATCTAAATTCAATTATTGCGAAATTTAAATTAAAGGATGTAAGTTAGTGGTATGAAGATTATATTTGTAAAAAGCAGATTTAATTTTAAGTCTGCTTTTTTTATTAGCTAAATTCAAGTAAGTTATGCAACTTTTAAAAGGAAATATGGTTATTCTATCACTACTAACCGACTAAATTCTT
>Ga0154347_1258_pt5 | contig 17924 bp, 14 predicted proteins | sample RifGroA2_FD_115875 | JGI IMG/M metagenome (GOLD analysis project Ga0154347, IMG submission 115875) | Bacteroidetes bacterium GWA2_31_9
TCGTCAATTGATGAAAATTTAATATCTGTTGTATTCGAAATATTATTTGAATTTATTGAGAATTTTTTTTTAATTACCTTAAAACCTGAGAAAAGTGTATCAAAAATTTCTCCTGTATATTCAATTCTTAAATGATGATTTTTATTACTATCTGAGGACGCATTTGATAATGATACAACTGCAATTTCTAATATAGAATTGCCATTGCTTGGACTTATTCGTTCGGTGTTTAATGTTTTTGTTGTAGAACTTCCTTTTGGGAATTTAGAATCAAACCAACCCTCAGTACTATTGTAATTAGGTATTGCTTCAGGGTCGGCATAATCTGAATAATAACTCTTTATATCAGTTACATAACAATAACTAATGTTTTGATATTGAGAATAATTAATGTCGGTTTCTAGTATTATTCTTTTATTCGATGCTGTCGAACCCCATGTTATATAATAAAAAGCAGTATCATTAATTAAGCTATAATATGGATTTGTTTGTGTTTGAGGTAATTTATATAAAGATGTATCCAACCAACCATCATTTTTTTCTGCATAAAACTCTATATAATCAAGAATACCATAGCTATTAGTCTTAATATATATATATTGTTCTTGACCACGTCCATAGATTCTTATAAAATTTAACGGTACGATATCAAATTCCATATCAATATTTAAAAGTTCAGTTTTTGAGATTCTGTAAATTCCATCAGAAGTTACAGGAAATGAATAATATTTTTGATTATAGTTTATCCATTCATTTCCGTAAGGCTGCGAAAATGTTAAGATAGAATAAAATATTAAAAATATTGTAAAGATTTTATTCATAGGCTATAAGCTATACTTTTTTATTAATAGCATATTTTAGCGAAAAAACATGTGAATACAAAGCAATTGATTGATTTCCAATATCTGTCATAGCATAATCAATCGAAAGTCTTTTAATTTGCAACCCAATTCCAATGTTTGGTTGAAATGTAAAATCTTGTTTTCCGTTATAATCTGGAATTTGTTGCATGTTTCCAATACCAGCTCTTAAATATATTAAGCTTTTAAATCCTAGCTCAAAACCAAAATGTGGGTCAACACTTATAGGATTGCTTTTAATTAAAACATTACGTTTTCCGTCGAAAGTTGCATCAAAACCAAGTTCTGTCAATAATGTAAACTTTTTAGAAATATCAAAATGTCGGGCAATTCCACCTAGTAATTTTGGTAATGTTATTTCAATCGAATTTTCAGGAATTTCATTTCCAGTTAAAATAAAAACATCTTCTAATTCAGAAGTATTGTAACTCCATGCGTTGAATGTTGACGTTATATCACGCCCTGTAAAACCAATTTTCCATTTATTTATATCGTATTGAATTCCTACATCAAGTCCAAAACCCCAAGCTGATGCAAAATCGCCGGCAACTCTTCTAATTATTTTAAGATTTCCTGCATATCGCAAACCTTTAATCTTAGACACTTTAGCATAAGAAAATAATGCTGCATAATCGGAAACAGAAAATGATTTTATACGGTCGTAACGAATATTTCCATCATTATCAATAAGTTCCAGTGTATTTGGAATATCATCAACACCAAATCGAATAATTGAAAGTCCAAGAGCCGAAGAATCGTTAAGTTTAAAAGCAATTGCACCATAATCAAATTTTGCTAATCCTGCAAAGTATTCAGAGTGCATAACTCCTAATTCCATATCGTTCGATAATCGAGTTAAACCTGCCGGATTCCAATATGCAGAAGTAACATCAGAAACAGACGATATTGTAGAGTTAGACATTGATAATGAGCGTGCTCCGACACCAATCGAAAGAAATTCGTTGCTATATTTTGGTGCTTGTCCAAATGTATAGCCAACAATAAAAATTGAAATTATAATTGAAATTGTTCGTATCATAATTTAAATATGCAAAATAATAATAATAATTAGTTTTTTCATCACAGAAATAACTTATTTTTGAGACAATTATTGTAAGGCAAAATGACTGAGACAGAGAAAATAAATTTATTTACAATTCCAAATATAATTACTTGTCTAAATGTCGTTTGTGGAAGTTTGTCAATAGTTTTTGCATTTCAAGGAGAATTGCATATAGCAGCATACTTTATTTTTGGTGGTGCAATATTCGATTTTTTTGATGGATTTTTTGCCAGATTATTAAAATCTTATTCAGCAATTGGCAAAGAACTCGACTCACTTGCCGATGTTATTACGTTTGGAGTTGCCCCTTCGGCAATTGTTTATATTATTTTAAGAGATTTATCAGAATGCCCATGTTTAAATATTGGATATTTTGCTTTTATAATTGCCGTGTTTTCTGCATTACGACTTGCAAAATTTAATGTTGACACTCGCCAAAGTGATTCTTTTATTGGATTGCCAACTCCTGCAAATGCTATTTTTTTTGCGTCAATTGCTTTACTGATAAAATATTTTCCTGAAAATAGTATTGTACTATTTATTCAAAACGCTTATGTAATAGCTACTTTAGTTGTAATTTTTTCATATTTGTTAATTTCTGAAATTTCCATTTTTTCATTAAAATTTAAAAGTTTTTCGATAAAAAACAATGAAATTCGATATACTTTTATTGCAATATCTTTAATATTATTAATATTATTGCAATTGATTGCTATTCCAATAATAATATTGGTTTACATTTTAATATCGTTGATAATAAATTTAAAAATTAAATATTTTAGTAAATGAAACAACCCCCGAAAAGTCGGGGCAAGCTATGATTAAACACACAATGTGATGATTATAAAGAAGAGAATATCCACAGATTGCACGACTTTCCGATAAATCGGAACAAGTCGTCCCGAATTTACTTCGGGAAATTTACACAGATTAGAAACAACCAAAGGTTGTTTTAGTTAAAAACAATCTGTGAAAAGAATCTGTGTAAATTAGTGCAATCCGTGGCAAAAAAATAAAAACTTTAAACTAATCAAAATAAGACAAATATATAAATATAAACACATGAAATTTATAGCAGAAATTAATGTAATGCCACTTAAAGCATTACTCGACCCACAAGGAAAAGCAGTTAATGCAACTTTAAAAAACACAGGATATAAAACAATTTCTAACGTTAGAATTGGCAAACATATAACTGTTGAACTTGAATGTGATTCTAAAAAGGAAGCTGAAAAGCTAATTGATGAAATTTGTAAAAAAGTTCTTTCTAACCCGATAATGGAAAGTTACGAGTTTGACGTTAAGGAGCTTAAATAGTTTTTCTGTAAAGTCCTTTTAAGCAGTACTAAGTTATTTTTTTTATTAAGAGAATGTTTAAATTTATTGTTTTCTATTGATTCTATTGATTAATAATGCCACGAAGTCATAAAAAACACAAAATCCACCAAAAAGAATTACACATGTAAAGGGTTGATTTGGTGGATTTTCGTGTTTTGGTGTTTTAGTGGCAATAGCATGTAATAAAAATTTCATTCTAATTTTAAACAGTCTCTAATTTACTTGGAAAATAATTTATTTGTCGTATAAAAATATTATTTTTGTCGTATAAATAAAAAATCAAGTATATGGACTCAAAAATTACGTTAAGTTTTGACCAAGAAATTATTATAAAATCAAAGCAATTTGCAAAAGAAAATAATATTAGTTTATCACGTTTAGTAGAAATGATATTGGGCAAAATTACAACAAAAAAATATAAAACACTTGAAGATATGCCTATTTCAGAATGGGTCAATGAGGTTTCAGAAGGAAGTGTTGAATATAAAACAACAAAGCAAACTTTAAAAAAAAGGAAAGCTGAATTTTATAAATCAAAAAAATGAAAGTTTTTATTGATGCTAATATTGTTGTTTCTGTACTGAACAAAGAATATCCGTTATTTACATATTCATCAAGAATTTTAAGTTTAAGTAATTCTAAAGAATTTGAATTGTTTACTTCTCCAATTTGTTTAGCCATTGCATTTTACTTCTCAGAAAAAAAGAGTGGAAAAGAGCTTGCTCGAAAAAAAATGGACTATCTATGTAGTAACATTTTGATAACAGAAATTGGTAATAATGAGGTATCTAAAGTTATTTCAAATAAGAAAATTCACGATTTTGAAGATGGAATGGATTATTATTCGGCTCTAAGTTCAGGATGTAAATGTATTGTTACCGAAGATAAAGATGATTTTTATTTTTCTGAAATAGAAGTTTTAAATTGTGTAGAATTTTTTGATAAATACTTTTAGCAATTGCAATAATACCCTAAATTCTATATTTTAGATTTACTCATTATCTCTGTTTGTTTCTGAATAGACTCTTTATGAACTAATTGAAGTAATTTTGTGATAAATTCTTCAGAAAGACCTCTTGATTTTCCATATTCTGTTCTAGTGCCAATAATATTTTCCCAACGTGGTAATTGAAGAATTTTTACATTATTTAAGGACTTATATTCTCCAATTTTTTCAACTACTTTCATTCTTTGTGCTAAAAGTTCTAAAAGTTGAAAATCAAGAGAGTCAATTTGAGACCTATAGTTCGACAAAAGTTTCGAAAATTCTGTATCATTTGAAGAAACATCTCTAACAATTAATCTACTAAGTAATTCATTGAGTTGCTTTGGAGTTAATTGCTGTTGTGAATCACTTAATGCTTGTTTAGGATTTATATGAGTTTCAATCATTAATCCATCAAAGTTTAAATCTAGTGCTTTTTGGCTAATTTCTTCAATAAATTTTGTTGTTCCAGCTATATGGCTTGGGTCGCAAATTACAGGCAATAAAGGAAGTTTTATTTTAAGTTCAATCGGAATTTCCCATTTTGGAATATTTCTAAATATTGTTCTTTCAAATGGATAAAAACCTCTATGTAAAGCAGCTAACTTATAAACACCATTATTATAAAATCTTTCAATAGCACCAATCCATAAATCAATATCAGGATTTACCGGATTTTTAATAAGAACAGGAATCTGAACATTGGCTAAAGATTTTGCCATTTCCTGAATTGAAAATGGATTTGAGACAGTTCTTGCACCAATCCATAATACATCAATATTATTTTCTAAACATAATGCAACATGCTCAGGATTTGCAACTTCAACAGCTATCAGAAGACCATATTTTTCTTTAACTTTTTTTAGCCATGGTAGCCCTTTGTTTCCAACTCCTTCAAAAGTATTTGGTCGAGTACGTGGTTTCCATAATCCAGCCCTAAAAACGTTGATTTTTGAATTTTTGCTAATTTCTGAAGCTGTGTTTATTATTTGTTCTTCGGTCTCTGCACTACAAGGTCCAGCTATATATAGAGGACTATCAAGAGGTTTGTCGAACCAGTTATTAATACTAATTATTTTATCAAAGCTTTCCATAATAACAGCAAATGTAGTAGTTTTAGAGAAATAAAAAATTTCAAATTAATAAACATTTTTTAGTCAAATAATTGTAATGATTGATGAATAATTTTGACTTTAAGATTTACTTAACTTATTTTTGGCAAGTTATTAACTAAAATCAAAACTTATGAGAAATTTTACATTTACGTTTTTATTTATTTTTAGTGTTATTAGTTTTGTAAATTCACAAAGCATTGTAACTACTTCAACTCAGTACAGAAATGCAGTGCTGGAAGTTTATACAGGAATTACATGCCAATTTTGTCCTGATGGAGATGCAATTTCAGAACAATTAAGAACTGATAACCCTGAAAGAGTTGTATCTATTGATATTCATCAAGGAGGATATGCAGTTCCAACTGGAAGTCAGCCTGATTATAGAACTTCTTTTGGAGATGCTTTGGCTGGTCAAACTGGTTTGTCAGGATATCCAGCAGGATCTGTTAATCGTCATGTTTTTCCTGGTTATTCAGTTACGGGTGTTGGTCGTGGAGATTGGGGTGCTGAAATTCCTCAGGTTTTACAAGAACAATCTTGCGTAAATGTTGGATTTACTTCTACATTTGATACAACTTCAAGACTTTTAACTGTTAATGTAGAGTTATATTATACTGGAAATAGTAATGTCGCTACAAATTATATTAATGTTGCTCTAGTACAAAATAATGTTATTGGTTACCAAACTGCCGGAGGAACAAATGGAACAAATACTAATACTTATAATCACATGCATATTTTACGTCATTTACTTACAGGTCAATGGGGTGATGCAGTTACTACAACAACTCAAGGAACTTTAATTCAAAGAACTTATACATATACTGTTCCTGCTTCTTATATCAGTATTCCTTGTGTAATAAGTAATTGCGATATTACTGTTTTTGTTACAGAAAGTCATCAGGAAATTATAACAGGAGTTGAGGATGTTGCTGTAAATGGTTCGCATGATGGATCAACTTCATTATATACAGCTGATTTACTAAGCCCATCAGTTGATTTTGTTGAAGGAACTCAAAGTGTAAATCAAGCTTTTCCTTTTACATTTACAAGTACACTTGCTGGAACAGAGGATTTTACATTTACAGTAACTTCTGATGCTCCTGTTGATTGGACTTCAACTTTAAATATTAATAGTACTCCATATTCAAATCCAGCTACAGTATCATTAGATAATGCAACTGATTATATTGTCTCTATTGATGTTGTTCCTGGTTCAACAGCTGCTTTAGCTACATATACTTTAACTGTTACATCTGTAAATAATCCATTGGCTCAACCCAAAACTGCTGAAATTTATGTTATTTCTGGTATTACCGATTTAATTGTAAAAGGAAGCGGTTCGTGGGGCGATGGAAACTCATATAATTTTGATCAAGAATATATTGATGCTTTAACTGGAACTGGAAACACAAGCTTTGCTGGAACTAGTGCTCCAATTATGGTAAAAGGATTTAATGCAAACGCACTTAATGGTGTAAATAATCTTTTTATGAATATTGCTTGGACTTTTCCATCATTTACTGATGAAGATGCTACAGCATTAATCAATTTTATGAATAATGGAGGAAATGTTTTTGTTGCAGGTCAAGATATTGGTTGGGATATTATGAGCGGTAGCGGATATGGAACTACAATTACAAGTAATTTATTTACTAATTATTTACATGTCGGATATTCAGCCGATGGTGGTACAACTAATAATTTATTAACTGCCACAACAGATTATATTTTTAAAACAACTCCAAATTCTTCTGTTGTTGATGTTTATGCTGGAAATATGTATCCAGATCAGCTAACTGCTACTGGTGGTTCAATTCCTATTTTTTACTACAATAACTTAACAACTAAAATAGCAGGACTCAGATTTGTAAATTCTACATATAAAGTTGTTTATTTAGGAGCTGGTCTTGAAATGATTAGCAATGTAGCTGTCAGAAATCAAATTATTAAAACTTCGCACGATTGGTTTTATGGTTTACTCACTGATGCTGAAATGGTATTTACTAATGATAATTTAAATGTTTATCCAAATCCTTCAAATGACGTGATTTTTATTGAATCACCATCAAAACAACATTCTGTTGAATTAATTGATATAACTGGTAAAACTATTTTATCTTCAGATTCAGAAGGTTCTTTAATGAAGCTTGATGTTGCTAAAGTTGCGTCTGGTATTTATACTGTAAAAGTAATTAACGAAGCAGGAACATCCTTTAAAAGAATTGAAATAATTAAGTAGTTTCAATTTTTAATATGATTTTGAAGAGCCTCAGTTTACTGGGGCTTTTTTTATAAATAGGAGAAAAAAGTGGATTTAAATTATATCTAATCTGTAATCAGATAATAGGTGAAGATTTTGCGTTAAATAAATAAATCATATCATTAAATAATTTAGTATGTAAAAATATTTTCAGAAAAAGTATTTTTGTTATACAATAAGCTTTAGGAAATATATGTTATGTTAAGTTTAATTAAGAAGAAAACGAAGATGCTTTCTGCATGATTATCAGAACGAAGCAAGTGTTGTAGTTTGTTAAATTACTATTGACACAAAGCTAGAGTTAATTGTTAGATTTAAAATCAATGTCGTTTAGTTAAGGAATTTTCATAGTCTTTTGTAATTCATCGAATAAATTTAAGGGTGATGCTTCCGTTATTTTTTTCGATTTGGTCGTATTATTTCCCTTGTACTTTCTACTATTTTGTCAAATGCTTCAAATGCTTTATTTATTTGTTTTCGGATAAAAATTCCGATTAGTATTTCTTGTGTCATTGATATTGCATTGGTTCGATTTATTTTTTGGTCGTGTTTTAATTCTGGATTTTTTTCTTTGCTGTATTCTTATCTTACTTTTTCTTCTATCGGATGTGAGAATATTGCACATAAGCTCATTAGAAATATTTTGGCATGAAAATCTAGTTTTATTGCAATCTTGAACATGATTGGAAACGCTACTCCTTCAGATACAATTGCCAGAACTAGAATATTGATATCAACTGTACCAAATTTCCAATTTGTCCTGTCTATTGCCAGACGATATGGCGGTTCATGGGGAAGTAATGAAAATATTAGTTTTGATATGATGTCAGTATCTAATACATATTCTGCAATAAAACGCTGGATACGTCTTAAAGAAGAATCAACCTTAGCTTCGGTATCAAAACTTGCCGACAATTTCTCAAAACACACGGTTTGGACTTTGCATAAAGCACATATAAATAAGCCAAAGAACTTTATTCGGGCTAAGTTTAATTTGTTCCCGAAATTTTTTGATAAAATTAAATTTAAATTACTATTTTTATTATTAAATCTGGTATTCATTTTTATTATTAGATGAAGTGAATAATTATCTAATATATTGAATATCAGATTTATAAACTAATTTTTATACAAAAGTTATTGCCAAATTGTTAACATATCTATCTGAATTATTGATAGTTATAATTTTTGTCATGTACTTAACTTTTTTTATTAATTTTCAATATTTTATCTACTTTTGCTTAACTAAACGACATTGGATTTAAAATATTTATTAATTATTAACAACTAAACAATTATGAGAAATTTAAGAATTTTTTTACAGGTATTTTTTTTAATAGTAGTTTTTTTTTCATGCAAAAAGAAAGAGAGTAATGATGAAGAAATAATAACTCCAACTACTTCTAATGCTTTTAAAGCTACATCTTCAAGTGGACAAACTTGGTTATCGTCAAGTGTTTCTGCAACTTATCAATATGGTGTTTTGGTAATAAATGCTAAAGCTTCAAATGGTAGTTCAATTTTGCTCAGACTTAAACCGTTTGAAGACTACGAAACAACTGTTCCTTATTGCTTACAATTTCAAGCACAAGATAATGTTGCAATATATAAAGCAAGCGATACCGCATCGTCATCATATTCCACAAACGCATATTATAATAATTATAGCTGTGATGATAGTCAGATTAACTTAACTACTTTTGATAAAACGACTAAAAGTGTTAGTGGAACGTTTTATTTTACTGCTTTAAATACATTAAGTTATGACTCTATTTCATTTAATAGTGGTAGTTTTACAAACATTGTATATTCTGATGAAACTCCCCCAACTCCAGATAATCTGTTGATTACAAAAATTGATAATGTTACTTGGTCTGCCGCAACTGTTATGACAACATATTCATCATGGATGGGAATTAGCATTGCTGGAACTAATTCAAATAAAACAGTTGGGATTTATTTACCAAGTGATGCTACAGCAGGAACTCATTCAACTTCACAGTGGGGTGATTATAGAATAGTGTACAATTCCAATATTGGAGATAACGATCCAAATTTAATATATAATGCTAATTCTGGTGAAATCATTATTACTGAGTTTAATAAGGATGCAAAATATATTAAAGGAACATTTGCTGGTATTGTAACTAATGGATATAATAATACTTTTGCATTTACAAATGGAGAATTTGTTGGTACTTACTAAGTAAATCGGAGTTGTACTAAATTTTATTTTGTTCGGCATATCTTATAGGTATGCCTTTTTTTTTATTTGTATCCACAAGTATTTTTTGTAATCATTTTCGAATGTTTTTTTACTCGTGAATATTTCATATATTAATATTGCTTTTTAAATGAAAGAGATAACTAATAATTTTTAGTTGGTTTTTGTGTATTTAGTAAAATTCATGTAAGTTTGAAAATTAAGAAATTTATAATGCAATTACTTATTAAAAAAATTCTTTTACTAAAGTTATTAGTACTATCTGGTTTGTTATTTTCACAATCAGTCAATACCGATTCATTAGAAAATGTTCTAAAGAAAAAATCAGGAGTAGAAAAAATTGAAATTTTGAATATTATATCTAAAGAATTAACAGCAAAAGATATTCAGAAAAGTCAGGACTATGCAGAGGAAGCATTAAGTCTTTCTTTGGAATTTAAAAATGAGAAGGAAGAAGCCTCATCTTATTATAATTTAGCTGAAATAAATTCTCGTCAACGAGAATACGAAAAAGCTGTAGAGTTTAATGATAAATCATATAAAATAAGAACAGTAATAAATGATAGAGAAGGCATTTCACAATGTTTTAATTTATATGGAATTATTAATAAATCGAAAGGAAATACAGAAGAGGCCATTAAATATTTTCAGAAATCAATAGAAACATCGCAATCGATAAACGAATACAAAACTCAATCACAAGCTTACAATAATATTGGCGGAATTTATCAAAATCTTGGCGAATACAACAGAGCTATTGACTTTTTCAAAAAAGCACAAATACTTAAAGAAAAAATTGGCGATAAAAAGGGGAATGGAATTTCGCTACAAAACATTGGAAATTGTTATTTATTGATAAGTGATTTTGAAAATTCATCAAATTATTATTCTAAAGCAATAAAGATATTTGAGCAGATTGATTATAAATCTGGTATAGCAAAATGTCTTAACAGCTTTGGAATGATTAACGAAAGTTGGGAAAAATTAGATAAAGCAATTGAGTACTATCAACAATCTCTCAAAATATATTCAGAAATTGATGATAAAACGGGTATTGCCGAAATATATAACAACCTTGGAAATGCATACGCTAAAGATGAAATTTTAGATAAAGCTCAAGAATTTTATTTAAAAGCTTTAAATATAAATCTAGAATTAGGTAATAAATTAATGGTAGGGAAATTATATAAAAATATTGGCTTCAATCTGACAACAATGAAAAAATTTAATGAGGCTTTTTTCTATCTGGACAATGCTTTAAATATTTTCAAAGAATTGAATAATCCGCATGAAATAGTAAATTGTTTAAATTCTATAGGACAAACATATTATTATCAAAAGAAATATGATAAAGCTATTGAAAGTGTCAATCAAAGTTTAGAGTTAGCAATAAAAAACAATATTGTTTCAATTGAAATGTATGATTACGATATGTTGGCGAAAATTTACTCTGCAATGGGCGACTATAAAAAAGCTTTTGAAGCATACACCAAATTTCACGATACTGACAAATTAGTTTTTAATGCCGAAAGCGACAAAGTTTTCAAAGAAATGCAAACAAAATATGAATCCGAAAAAAAGCAAAAAGAAATAGAATTACTCAATAAGGATAAAGAAATTAATGAATCAAAAATAAAGCAACAAAACTTAATTATTTATGGATTTTTATTCGGCTTTATAATAGTTTTAGCTTTCATTGTTTTAATTAATCGTCAATACCGACAAAAAAAACGTGCATTTAGCGAACTCGAAGTAAAAAACAAACTTATAACACATCAAAAGTTAGAAATTACGGATAGTATTCATTATGCAGAACGTATTCAGAGAGCAGTACTCCCTCAAACCGATTTTATAAATACATTTTTCCCTGAGCATTTTGTATTATTTTGTCCAAAAGATATTGTTTCAGGCGATTTTTACTGGATGAACATCAAAGATAATGTTGCAATAATTGCTGCTGCCGATTGTACTGGTCATGGCGTTCCGGGTGCATTTATGAGCATGCTTGGAGTTAGTTTTTTGAACGAAATTGTTAACGACAAAGGAATTACACAAGCAAATTTAATTTTAAACGAATTACGAAAAAGTATTATAAAAGCCTTACAGCAAACCGGCAAAGAAGGTGAACAAAAAGATGGAATGGATATTAGCCTCATTGCAATAAAACACCAAGATTCAAATTCCAAATCTCAAATTCCAAGCTTCAAATTCCAAATTCCAAGTGAAGAAGAAAGTGAGAAAGTGAGAGATGGAGAAAGTGAGAAGTATTCAGTAAGCTGTAATCAGTTGGCTGTCAATGACGCAAAGCTACAGAGTAGCGAAATGTTTATAGAAAAAGAATCCATCAATAATCCTGTCGCAACCACAAACGAAAATCAAGGCGGTCAAGTTACATGCGACAGTGAAACAAACAACAAACAATCTTACATCGCACAATGGGCAGGAGCAAACAATCCGATTTGGATTGTTCGGGCTGTAACACAATCCTCTGGATTGTTGTTAGACGAAGTCAGTCAGGTGAAAACCTCCCGACTTGTCGGGACAGGCTCTGAAAGAGGCAGTGGTGCAGATTTTCCAAATTTTAAAAATTTGGAAAATCTTGAAGAACTAAAGGGCGACAAAATGCCCGTGGCAATTCATGTTCGCATGGACTCATTTACAAATCACGAACTAACACTAAATAAAGGCGATTTGCTTTATATTTTTACTGATGGATTTGCCGACCAATTTGGCGGACAGAATGGCAAAAAGTTTAAATACAAGCCATTAAAAGAACTTTTGATTCAAAATAGTCAACTTAGTTTAAATTTGCAGAAGGAAATTTTATTTAAAACTTTTACTGACTGGAAATCTGCTGAAAACAACAATGGAACTCATTTTGAACAAGTTGACGATGTACTGATTATTGGATTAAAAATATAAATTTCAAGATTTCCACAAAATGAAAATCTTCTATCAAATCCTGATTCTGTTATTTTTAATTTTTAATTTACAAACTTATTCACAAACAAATGATTTTGAAGCCAGTAATTTGCCTAAAAATGAAATTTACTTTTCATTCTATTTAAATGAAAGTAAAATTACGAAATCATTAAGCCAAAATATTTCAATCGAAAAAATAATAGGTAATAAGGTATATGCTTATTCAAACCGAAATAATTTTATTAAACTAAAAGAAAACTTTCAAGATTTAGAAATTATTGAAACCGAATTTGCTAATAAAAATATTCCAATGGCAAAATCGTTAAAAGAAGTTTTAAATTGGAATTATTACCCTACATATTCGCAATACGAGCAATTGATTACAGACTTCGCAAACAACTATCCCGAAATTTGTAAAAAAGAAAATATCGGAAAAAGCATTAATGGCAGAAATTTATGGCTTCTGAAAATTTCAGATAATGTACATTCAAAAGAAGTCGAACCGGAGTTTTTATATACTGCCACTATTCACGGAAACGAGCCTTTAGGTTATGTGCTTTCATTACGACTAATTGATTATCTTTTAGTTAATTATGGTTTAATTCAAGAAATTACAGAACTTGTAAACAATCACGAAATATGGATAAATCCACTTGCAAATCCCGATGGTACTTATGCAGGTGGCGATAATACTTTATCTGGTGCAACACGTTTTAATGCAAATGGAGTTGACCTAAATAGAAACTTTCCTGACCCCGAAAACGGTTTACACCCTGATGGAAATGTTTGGCAGCTCGAAAATGTTGCGATGATGAATTTTATAAACGATCATAACTTTGTAATGTCAGCAAATCTGCATACTGGAAGTGAGGTTGTTAATTATCCTTGGGACACTTGGTCGAAATTGCATACCGATGATGATTGGTTTCAGAAAATTTCAAGACAATTTGCAGATACTTGTCAATTTTATAGTCCAGTAGGATATTTAAATGATTACAACAATGGAATTACCAACGGATTTCAATGGTACACTATAAATGGTGGTGCTCAAGATTATATGACATATTTTCAAAATTGTAGAAGCATTATTTTGGAATTATGTAGTTCGCATTTGCCTGATACTTCATTACTTAGCAACTATTGGAAATATAACTATCGCTCACTTATAAATTTAATTAAAAACTGTAATTTGGGAATTAATGGCATTGTAACAGATTCATTAACAGGCTTAGTCCTAAAAGCAGAGATTTCTTTTGTTGCTCACGATTTCGACAATTCATTTGTAGTTTCCGACTCAATAAATGGCGACTTTTATCGACCTACAATATCTGGAAATTACACAATTCTTGTTTCAGCTTTAAACTATTATTCTTATCAAATCGACAATATTTCAATCGAAGAGAATGAATCAAAATATCTTGAAATTAAGTTAGTTCCTATACAAAAAGCAGATTCTTGCAATGGAAGTTTTTATGCATATATTCGTCCTAATCTGATAATTGATAAAGCAAAAATTAAAATAGTAAGTTCCAATTCAGATAACATATATATTAAAATAATTAACACAGACGGAAGAGAGCTTTTTTATAATCAGTTCAGTTCAAAATGTAATTCCGAAATTGAAATAAATTTCAACAGTTTTAAAAATGGAATTTATTATGTAATTTTATCACAGGATGATAAAAAAATAATTTATAAAATATTAAAAGTGTAAATACATGTCTTATAACGAAAATAATTTCAAGGTAAAGGGTGAGGAGCTTTTAAAAAAGGTAAAAGAACTTATTAAAGAAGGAAATGTAAGTCGAATAATTATTAAAGATCAAAACGAGAAAACATATTTAGAAATACCAGTAAATGTTGGTATTGTAGGAGCATTGTTTGTTCCTGTTTTTGCTGCAATTGGTGCTTTAGCTGCATTAGCCGCTAATTTTACGATAGAAGTAATAAGAAAAAGTGAATAAGGCTTTTATAACATGCTAATTAATACAAATACTTGAGCATTATTTAAGATTAATCAATATAATTTTCTTTTATTCTTTACTTTATCCTACCTTTGCAAATTCTTTAAAAAAATATATGCAAAAAATTAGGAACATCGCAATTATTGCTCACGTCGATCATGGAAAGACTACACTAGTAGATAAAATTATTCAGGAATGTAATGTTTTAGATGTTAGAAAAGATTATGGAGACTTAATACTTGATAGCAATGATTTAGAGCGTGAAAGAGGAATTACAATTCTGGCAAAAAATGTTGCCGCAAAATATAAAGATGTAAAAATTAACATTATTGATACTCCTGGTCACGCCGATTTTGGTGGAGAAGTTGAAAGAGTTCTTAAAATGGCAGATGGAGTTTTGCTTTTAGTAGATGCATTTGAAGGGCCCATGCCACAAACTCGTTTTGTACTTGGTAAAGCGGTTGAACTTGGTTTGAAAATTATTGTTGTTATAAATAAAGTTGACAAACCAAATTGTAAACCTGATGAAGTTCAGCAAGATGTATTTGAATTAATGTTTAATTTAGAAGCAAGTGACGAACAATTAGATTTTGCAACTATATATGGTTCATCAAAGCAAGGTTGGATGAGTCTTGATTGGAAAAATCAAGGAAATACAATTCTTCCTTTATTAGATACGATAGTAGAAATGATTCCTGAAGCACCTTATAGAGAAGGTCTTTTGCAAATGCAAGTTGCATCTTTAGATTATTCAAGTTTTGTAGGAAGGATTGCAATCGGACGAATCTTTAGAGGAAATATTGAAGAAGGAAAAGATTATATTCTTTGTAAAAAGGATGGTTCAAATAAGAAAATTAGAGTTAAAGAACTTTATTTGTTTGCAGGACTTGGAAAAGAAAGAGTTCAGAAAGCACGTAGTGGAGATATTTGTGCAGTAGTTGGAATAGATGATTTTGAGATTGGTGATACAATTGCAGATTTATTGAACCCCGAACCAATGAAGCGTATTGAAGTTGACGAACCAACAATGAGTATGTTGTTTACAATCAACAATTCACCATTTTTTGGAACAGAAGGAAAATTTGTAACTTCACGTCACCTTAGAGATAGATTATTTAAAGAAACTGAAAAAAATCTTGCATTAAGAGTTGATGTTACTAGTTCAGAAGACAAATTTAATGTTTACGGAAGAGGTATTTTACATTTATCTGTACTCATTGAAACAATGCGAAGAGAAGGTTATGAATTTCAAGTTGGTAAACCACAGGTTATTATAAAAGAAATTGATGGGGTTAAAAACGAACCTTATGAAAGTCTTGTTGTTGATGTTCCAGAAGAATATTCAGGTAAAGTAATTGAACTTGTAAGCCAAAAAAAGGGAGACTTGTTAGTAATGATTCCAAAAGGAGATTTACTACATCTCGAATTTTATATTCCATCAAGAGGTTTAATTGGTTTGAGAAGTAATGTGCTAACTGCAACTGCAGGAAAAGCTGTTATGAATCATAGATTTAAAGAATTTGCACCATACAAGGGAGTTATTCCAGGTAGAAATAATGGATCTTTAATTTCTCTTGATGCAGGGCAAGCAACAGCGTTTGCTATTGATAGATTACAAGACAGGGGTAAGTTTTTTATTGATCCAGCAGAAAAGGTTTACAAAGGAATGGTAATTGGAGAATATACAAGAGCTGGAGATTTGGGATTGAATGTTGTAAAAGGAAAAAAATTGTCAAATATGCGTGCTTCTGGTACTGATGAAGGAGTTCGAATTTATCCGAAAATTAGATTTTCACTCGAAGAAGCAATGGAGCATATTAGCGAAGACGAATATTTAGAAATTACTCCTGTGAGTTTAAGAATGAGAAAAATTTTGTTTACGCCTTAATTTTTTATAGTTTTTTTTGGAAATAATGCGAAATATGAATCCGGTTTAATGCCGGATTTTTTTATTTATCACTATATTTGATAAAACGTATAATTGAAAATTATTTTTTAATTCTAAAAAAATGAATGAATTATTTGTTATTAGTAATCTCAGAAATATTCCTAAAGTTTTAATATTCTGTTTCTTTGCTTTTTTTATTAGTAATTCAAATGCTCAATCAAATAAAACTTATTCTACAAAAAAACAACATAAGGAGTTTTATGATCAATTTATTGAAAAGTATAACTCGTCTGATGTAAAAAGAGTTTGGGAATCAGATGTTAATGAAAAATTTGAAGATTATATTAATGGAAATACCGAAAAAGAATTAATTAGCACTTATAGCACAGTAATTCATGAACTTCTTCATGGTTTTAATAATATAGATTTTGATGGCCATCACTATTTTATTGAAAAGGATATTCGAATCTATGTTCCATTTACCAAAATCTTTAATTCTAAGGAATTAAATTCTTTTGTGAGAAAAGGACAGCAGGATAGTATAGTACGTTATAATATTTATATAGCTGCTAAAAACGAGGTTTATGGCTATGGGAAAGTAGGTAATATTGATTTTTCAGGTATAAACGAACCAATGTCTGTTGAAAAGGGAATTTACGGTTTGATTGAAGAGTTCAGTGCATATTTCTATGGTTCTTTATCTGTTTATGAGTTATTTGATTATTATAAATCAAAATATAAAATTGATGACTCTGAAGCATGGAATGATTATAAAGACCCAGTTTACAGTGAGTCGATGGCATATTACGAGTTTAACCTATTTATAGGCTGGTACTTGATTTATGCAAAAGAAAAACATCCTGATATTTATAAGGAACTTATAAATAATAAACCTTTACGTGTTGTGTATTCTCTTATGGATGATAAGTTTAGAAATTTAGTAACAAATTTTGATGCAAGAGTTCAGGAAATCAATAAAAATCTGAAACCAGAGGTTATTGACATATTAGACTTTAGTGGTTCTGATGATGATATTATTAGGTTTTTGGAATTAGCTGGGATGGAATCTGAAACAATTTATAAATTGGAAACTAAATTAATTAATGGACATAAAGTTGAAACAAAGAAAATAATATTAGATGAGAGGATTTACAAAGATCTTAAAAAACAATATTTTGATGTAGCTAAACAATTTCAAAAAACGCTTGACAGTAGTAAGTTCACATTCTTGAAATTTGAACAAAATATTGAATATCTGAAAAAACAATATACTCCTGAAATTTACGATGAACTGAAAAAATT
>Ga0154347_1083_pt1 | contig 17899 bp, 19 predicted proteins | sample RifGroA2_FD_115875 | JGI IMG/M metagenome (GOLD analysis project Ga0154347, IMG submission 115875) | Bacteroidetes bacterium GWA2_31_9
ATTTATGAATATTCACATATTATGGAACGAATATTTATTTATATTTATCGCTATTTAGTTCACCCCACCCTAAAGGGATTAAGGTTGGTGGTCTTGTTATTTTCTACCAATATTACGTTCCTAAAAGGAACTTGTTTGGCAAGACTGTATTTGGTTAAATTTCAGCACAATAATACAATATTGTAAATTTTTTTTGGCTTAAGTTAACGCCAATGCGAATTTACTTCTGGATACGAAATAAAATATTGATTTTGAAGAATATATTTCATCCCTGTTTTTTGCGTGAAACATTTTTTTGCTTAAAATCAGATATTTATAATGATTAGGATGGGGCTTAAAAACAAAAAAGAAAGTACAAATTTAATTATACTTTCTCTTCTAACTTATGAATTGTAATTAATCAATTTTCAACTCATTTTGTTTAACTAAACTAATTTTGAACTATTTACTTCATTTTCTGCTCTTAACCAATCATCATGATGGTATCCATCGGTGAAGCCTCTTTCGGCATAAATTTCATAAGCTTTTTCACGAATAATATTATCGTTACATGGCTCAGAAAGACATAACTGTGCATCATTTGCTAATGTTTTGGGACTCTTTACAATTGTTTCTTTTCTAGTCTTTTTCATTTCGTATAATTTTAATTTAAGATATTTAATTTCTTCGTTGTAAAGGTGAGCTAATTGAAATGATTAAATGTTACATAACTTTTGTATTTAGTTGTAAAATTCACACATTGTGAGGAATAGATATTCGTTAATATTAATGAACATGAAGATATTAATTGGCAATAAGCAAAAAAGCAATTGGCAAACTCATGAACCCCCTAACGCTTAATTACAAATTTTTCTTTATATAAAAACATTCGGTGCAAATATCTGAATTGCAATCACAACGCCAACTATAACAGCGATACCGAGACATATCCCGATTACCATATTTTTATATCTTTTTGCTTCTACTTTTGAATCAATTATTCTAAAAATATTGAATAATGAATATATTATTTTTCTGAATTGTGTATCACTCTTAACCACATAGTCGCATGCTCCATGACGATATGATTTTAATGCAATTTCAATATTATCATCTCCAGTAAGCATTATTACATAAGTTTCGTTATTTTCTTTTTTCATCAAGTCGAGAACTTTAATACCGTCCATTGCATCAGTATATCTACTATCGAGGTGATAATCAAGTATGACTATTTGAGGCTTTATGATTTCAAATTTATCCATACAAGTTTCGCCTGTTATAAATGAATGTAACTTAATTGGCATGTTTAAGAATGCTGTTTCTATATCAGTTTTTAGTGCAAGGGCAAAAGTTTTATTGTCTTCAACAATAAAAATATCGATTTGTTTTTTTAGGGTCATGATTTTATGTTTTATAAGTTATTAAATTATAGGCTTTTATAATGTGTTTTCTTTATATTTCTGAAGTTCGCGTTTATATTTTGCTGCATCACTTTTTGCTCTCATTATTTTAACAAAATTGAGTAACGAGAAAGTAATTTTTCGGAATTGTGAATCGCTTTTTACCACGTAGTCGGAAGCTCCATGCTGAAAAGATTTTATTGCAATATTTATATCGTCTTCGTGTGTAAGCATAATTACAAATGCTTCACTTTTTTCTTTAATTATCCAGTCTAAAACTTTTATTCCGTCGATAGCATCGGGATATTTATTATTCAAATGATAATCTAGTATAACAACTTGTGGATTTTCCCACTTAAATTTTTCGATACAGGTTTCACCTGTTTCAAATAAAAGAATTTTAATATTCATGTTTACAAAAGCTCTTTCAATGTCGATTTTTAGTGCTAATGCAAAGGTTTTATTGTCCTCGACAATAAAAATGGTTATTTGTTTTTTTACGAGCATAATTATAATTGTTATTGGTTGTTAGGTTATTAGTTTGATAGTTATAATATTCACAAATTATACAACTTCGACAATAAACAGATTTCCTATAATTTATTAAATAAAAGTAGATTCTATTTTATACATGAATTTGTAAGTGAAAGAACTGCAATAATTGCAATTATCTGAATTACTAAGAAATACAAAAGAGTTCTGTTTACATTTTTAAATCTATTTACTTCACTATTGGCTCTCATAATATTAAAAAGTTTCATTAGTGAGTTATTAATCTTCATAAACTGTGATTCATTCTTTACAATATAGTCGTATGCACCATATTTGAATGATTTTATTGCAACTTCAATATTATCCTCATTGGTTAGTAAGATAATATTAGTTTCAGGACATTCTTTTAATATCCATTCCATAATTTTTAGACCATTTGCGGCTTCAGATATTTTACTGTTTAGCAAATAATCAAGAATAACTATTTTAGGATTTATTATATTTAATTTATTCATACATGCTTCGCCGGTTTCAAACGAGTGTATAGTAATTTGAGTGTTTAAAAAAGCTGTTTCTATACTCGATTTTAAAGCCAACAGGTATGTTTTATTGTCATCAACAATAAAAATATGGATATGTTTTTTTTTGAATAACATTTGTTTATGAATTAATGGTTATAAATAAAATTGTTTTTCTATTTCTATTTCTTCAATTGCTTGTTTGCATATAGAGTTAAGTTTTAGATTAAGCTCTACAATCTTATCAATATCAGAAGTTTTTTTTGCAAAGTCTTCCATTTGTCGCAAAATGGCTGTTAGAGACGAAATACCCATTATCGAAACAGTTGATTTCATTGAGTGTGTATAAATTTTAATACTTGCATAATCAACATTTTCTACCGCTATGTTTACCGATTTTAGTTCTTCCGGAACTTGCGATAGGAACATATCAATAATGTCTTTTATTAAATGTTTTTTACCACCTGTCATTTCTTTTAAATACTCAAGGTTGCAAACATTTTCGTTTTTTGGTTCAAAATCTATTGTTATCATTTTTTCAAGTTTTAATTATGAGGATTGTTTGTTGTTTGTTGTTTGTTGTTTGTTGTTTTTGTCGTTAGTTTGAAGTTTAACTTCGTTGAGCTCGCAAGCTCGGTTGAAGTTAGCTACGCAGTTCATTCCTTCATTCCTTCATTTTTTCATTTTTTCATTCTAAATTCCTAAATTCCCAAATTCTAATTTTTATGCGTTAATTCGTACATTTTTTCAAATAATAGGTTAGCATTTATTGGCTTTGAAATATATTCGTTCATTCCCATACTCAGGCATTTTTCTCTTTCTCCTGACATTGCGTGTGCGGTCATAGCAATAATTGGAATATTATTTTTTAAATTTTTTCGGATTGAAATAGCTGCTTCGTAGCCGTTCATAACAGGCATTTCCATATCCATCAGTATAATGTCAAAATTGTTTGAAAGTAAAGATGAGTCGCTACTTTCGTTAAGCTTTTCAATTGCAATGCTTCCATTTTCGGCAGTTTCCGATTTTAAATTATTTTCTGAAAAAAGGCTTAATATCAATTTTGTATTCAATGGATTATCTTCGACAAGTAATATTTTTAATTTGCTCAATTCAGTCATATTAAAGTTTTGTGAAATTTCTTCAGGTGTAACTGAGCTTTGTGTTGATTTTTTGTACGGAATAGAAAATTTAAATACCGAACCAACTTTTAATTCGCTTGTAACCGAAAGAGTTCCGCCTTGTAATTCGACCAATTTTTTTGCAATACTTAAACCAAGTCCGCTACCACCGTATTTTCGTGTAGTATGTGATTCGGCCTGCTGAAATCTTTCAAAAATCTGTACAAGTTTATCTTTTGAAATTCCTATTCCTGTGTCGGTTACAGAAATTTGCATAAAAGTAATATCGCTCTCAGTTTTAAGTACTTCGGCATTCACATGTACGCTACCTGTTTTTGTGAATTTTATTGCATTCCCAACTAAGTTTATAATTATTTGACAAAATCGTGTGTGGTCGCCCAGCAATACTTCCGGAATAGAATTATTGTAGCTGAATATTAAATCAATATTTTTCTCATTTGCTTTTCCCATCAGCATTATATTGATAGATTTAAAAGTATCTTTTATACTGAAATTATTTTCTTCAAAAGTCATCATTCCAGCTTCAATTTTCGATATATCTAAAATGTCGTTAATGATAGTCAAAAGGCTTTCGCCAGCTGATTTTATGGTATTTACAAAATCTTTTTCTTGTTCGCCCATTTGTCGTCGAGTTAGCAAGTCCGAAAAACCAATAATTGCATTCAGTGGAGTACGAATTTCGTGGCTCATATTGGCTAAAAAAGCTTCTTTTAATTGATTTGCCTCTTCTGCTTTTTTTGTAGCAAGCTCGGCATTTCTTTTTGCTTCAATTAGTTCGTTTTCAAATATTTTTTGAACAGTAATATCTCTTGCAACCAAAACAACTCCAAGTATATTTTCCAAACCATCAGTGTAAACTGAACCGCTATATAAAACTTCGGTTAATTTCCCATCTTTATTTTGCATTGTAAGAGGATAGTTAGAAATAAATCCGCTATAAAAAACTTGCTGATAAAGTTCTTGTGCTTTTTGTGGGTCGGTAAAATAATTGAAAAAATCGCTACCAATAAGGTTTTCACTTTCAATTCCTGTAATTTTTTCAGTTGCATTATTCAAATCGGTTATTTTACCTTCAGCATTAATAGTTATTAATGGATTTTGACTAGCCTCAATAAGCCTTCTAGCGTATTGTGATGCTATTTTTTCAGCATGTGATTTTGTTTGCTGTAATTGTTCTCTAAAAATTTTATCTTTTCTGATATCTCTGTATATAATAAGCGAAAACAATAGTCCTAAAACCAATCCAATAATGCCTAACCAACTCGATATATAGCTTATTTTAGAAGAAGTTTCTGTTGTATTTAGGTTAATTATTTTGATTCTTTCAACAAGCTCTTTTTCTTCCATTCGGTTTAAAAGTGAGAAAATATGATTTGTTACAAGATATTCTCGTTGTGTAATATCTATTTCTTTAGATAATAATTTGTCTTGCATTATTTTTTCTTCGAGATGGGCTTGTGCTATAATTTTTTGGATATTTATTTGAATTGAGTCGGGCGAAAGTGCTTGTTCTTCTTCAACTTCAATTTCGGCTATTGATTCTTTATTTTTCTTTGAAGAAAATAGTTTTGAGAAAAAAGATTTTTCAGGAGTTTTTGTATGAATGGCTTTAATCTTTACATGAGTTTTGTTAACCTTTACCTTTTTAACTAGTTGTAAAAGAACATCTCGGGAGCTATCGCCGGTTTTTAGTGCAATAAATTCGCTAAATAAAACTATTCGTGATAAAATAAGTTCTCTTAAAGTATCAATTTGAGCTACAAATTGAATATTTGCGTTAGCTTGTTCGGGACTTATTATTTTGTTTTCGGTAGTTAAAAGAATTAAGGTATCGAGGCTTGAATTTAAAGCGACAATATATTTTTCATAATTTATTAAGTATTTCAATTCATTTTTTATTGTATAAGCTTTTACATTTGCTTCTGCGGCATAAATACTACCCGAAATTTCTTTTAATTTTATAAGTTTAATGTTTGGTTTTAGAATAGACGAAACTGTTTCTGATAATTCGGAAAGTTGATGATGAATCATTTTAACCGTAATGAAAAATAGAAAAGCAATTATCCCCAGTCCAAACACTACTTTTAAAACAATAGCTCTGGTATTGCGAAGATTAATTTTATCAATATTAATCGGATTCTGAATGCTTTTAATTTTTGACATTTATAAAAATTTAATTATTTTCTTTCACCGCTAAGACGCAGAGACGCAATGTATTGATATATCTTTGCGACTTAGTTTCTTTTCAGTTTTATTATTTTGTTTTCAAGACTTTACAAATTATTAATGAATAGCAAATCCAATTGTTGAAATACCACTTGATAAGTCAAGGAATGCACCAACTTTATTATTTATATGATATTCAGCTCCAATATGTAAATCCATAAATAGTGGAGGGGCATTATTGTAATAGTTTTTATCGCCAGAATAATCGCTATCCCAAGATGAAAAAACTAAAGCAAAACCAACAGAACTAGCCAAATAAAAATCCCATTTTGAACTAGCTTTAAGCAATTTGTCAAAATAATATGCTCCTTTAACTCCCATAGGAATAACCATTTCGTGATAATTATAATATCTGTATGGATAATTATGATTTCCCCAATAGTAGCTGTTTTTATATGTGTAAACATTTAGAAATGGGGCTAATGTGAAATTTTTTGCAACATTAAGTTCATAGTCGATATGAAACACAGGTAACGACCTTCCTACATAATTATAGTATCCATAATATCCGCCTATTCCTAAGCCAAGGTTTAATGTTTTTCCATACTTTTCGCCAGTGCTTGATTCTTGAGCCGAAATATTAAAATTTATTAATGAGCTGTATAATAGCAAGATAATAATTAATTTTTTCACGATAATTGAATTTAGTTTGTGAATATATTTTCACTTGTCAAAGTTGAGACTATTAGTGATTGAAAATGTTATGAAATTTTGGGTATTAGTTACATCTTTCACACATTGAAGAAGAGGTTGACCTACCCCCAGCCCCTTCCAAAGGAAGGGGAGTAAGGAGTTTGAAGTTTGTTTATAAGTTGATGGGTTGATAAGTTGAAAAGTTTATTGAGCAATTTCAAAATTTAAGGTTATTCGCCATTTTAAGTGAAAACAGCATTAGTTTTAATATTTTCTTTTACTTTTTTTATCGAAAAAAAGTAACAAAAAACTTTTAATTGCAAGAACTCACACCGTCTGCGACTTCGCTCAAACAGCTTGCAATTTATAAGGAATTATTATTACGCTTCGCTGAGCTTTAAAAAACTGTATAACATTTTTGTAAGTTTTCATCTTTTATATTGTATGGTTGTTCGTTATTTCTCACTAATTTTGTCGAATAACTAAATTTAATAATGAGACTACTCTGAAAAGTCTTTTTTTTCCAACAAATCACAAAACCAAAAAACCTCGCCACTGCCGAAATGAGGTGTTTTTCACCTCATTGAAATTGAAGAAGCAAAAAATATGTCAGTTAAAACACCTGACATAGGCTGGGAGGCAAAATTATTTTTTATAAGAATTATAATGCGTTTGCCCTAGTTGTAATCTAAATAAATTTGGATTTTTTATAAAAAAGAATTAATTTTATTAAAAAATATTCTGAAATGAAAAATATCTCATTATCTGAAAAAGAGTATAATAACTTACAACAAACTATTGCAGAGTTGCAACAAAAATTATCTATGTTTCAGGATAAATCATTTATGGAAAAAATAAATGTTGTTTATCAATATATAAGCTTGGGCAAACCAATAGCAATTAACGAAAATTCGCTATCAATTAAGAGAGGTTCGGCAAAACATATAATTAGTTATATTGCTGACGATTTTAATGCTCCTTTAGATGACTTTAAAGACTATATGTAACATGAAAATTTTACTTGATACACATATTTTGCTTTGGCACTTAACAGATAATCCCAAGTTAGATAAAACCATAAGTGAACAAATTGAAAATCCCGAAAATCTATTGTTTCTCAGCATGGCAAGTTTATAGGAAATAGCTATTAAAACAAGTATCGGTAAGCTTAAATTAGACAAGTCAATCGAAAATATTTTACCAAAAGAAATTTTTATCCTCGACATTAAGATACCACATATTTCAATTGTAAAAAACTTGCCATTTCACCACAAAGACCCATTTGATAGAATTATTATTTCACAAGCAATTGCCGAAGGTTTAACAATTATTTTTGATGACCAGAATTTTAAATTATACGACATCAAATTATTATAAATGGCTTGAATGATTAGTTATTGCGTTCAGTTTGTTACAAAAAAATGAAAGCGAAAAATAAAAATCATTATCGAGAAAACTGAAAAAGGCTTTTCTGCATATTCAGAAAAATATTCAATTTTTACAACAGGAAAGACAATAACAGAGTTGCAAAATAATGCATTAGAAGCAACTCATACCGATTATAATTCATTTGACCGATAAATTCATTACATTATTTCTCAGTCAATGAATTTATATCGGCATTAACCATTGTAAAATTCCAAATACTTTGCAAGTCATTTGGAATTACAACTTGTATCAAATGTATTTTGAAGAACAAAAAGACCCTATAAAATTGAAATGTTAAAATTTGAGTTCAGGGCAAACGAATCTTAATTTTACAAAAAAATAATTTATTATTATTTGTCTGGAAAACAGCTACTAACACGTAAATAGATTCCTCAGGTGAGTTTACACTGAATGAAATGAATGTGTTCGGAATGACACTTGCAGACTGTCATTCTGAATCAAACGCAGTGATGAGGAATCTTAAAATAAATCAATTAAATTTAAACCTAAAATAGATGCGTTTGCTCTGATAGAACTACTAAAAAGATAATTATTCAATAGGTTTTATTAATATGAATCTGTCAGGTGAAAAACAACTGACAGTGGCATATAGTCTTTTTTCCTTTTTTTTTATGTAATATATTTTTTAAATTTGATTTTTATCAATTTGAGAGTTATTATTAATTCTGAAATAAACATAACTAGTTACGTTTATTTTTTATTTTTGGACAATAATCGTGACAAGTCACGATTATTGAGATGTTAGCGGTTATTTTATGGCGACATAGCAAACTGCGAGCGGGGTAGCCGAAAACCGACACAAGAGTAGGCGACATAAACTAAGTTAAAATGACAACAAGAAAAATCACATGGTTTTTGACAATTTCATTATTCCTATTCTGTACAAATACTTTTTCGCAGACAAAATATACAGGTTATTTTTGTACTGGTCCAAATGAATTACGACCTTTCAAATATACAAGAGAGTATAAAAAAGAAGGTAATGATGTATTCATTACTCTCTATAAAATTTATTCCGAGACGGAAGGTTATTACCTCAATATTACCGCCACACATTACAAATCTGAACAGAAAATAGTTGTAAGTATAGACGACATAACAGTTAAATCAGGTGGACATATAAGTACAAGTCAAATATCGGCAAGCCAAGTTGATTTTTATAGCAATGGCAATGTAAATAAAATGTTTGGATGGGCAGGAGAATTCAAAAAAATGTATGATGCTCAAGATGTCCTTCCAAATGATTTTGCACTAAAATTTGTAAGCACAAAATTTGAAAATGTAAAAGTTGTACACATTGTCAAAGACGAACAATTGAATTCAACAAAATGGTATATTCTTGACGAAAAAAATTAAACTATGAAAATCAAACCGAAAAAAATCTTATTTATCAAACTTGGCTCTGGTGGGCAGTTTGAAAAGGACTGCATAGAAAAAAATCAAATGCTCCGACTAAGTTATCGTTCCGTTGACCATGACATCTGTTCAAAAGGAAATTGGCAAGCAGTTTATGACCATTTCGTAAATATTGAAAAAACAAAACCATTTGTTGCAACAAGTCACACAAATCAAATCAGACAATTTTACGAAGAGAGCAGCGAAACACTTTGGCTGACATTTTATGCAAATAAACTTTGGTGGTGTTTCTCTAAGCCCGACATTACTCTGCTTCCCGACAAAACAAAAACTCGCACAGTAATTGGCAAATGGTCGGACAAAGACATAAATGGTAAAACCCTCACAGCGGACAACATTAGCGGTAAGTTACTCAAGACACAAGGTTTTAGAGGGACAATCTGTTCTGTTCCCGAACAAAGATATGCTCTTGCAAAAATCAACGGTGAACAAATGAAAGAGGTAGTTGAAGTTGAGCAAGCATTAAATAATCTCAAAGACAAAGTATCCAAACTCATTCAAAATTTACAATGGAAAGATTTTGAAACACTCATTGACCTAATTTTCCGTCAAGCAGGTTGGCAAAGAGTTGGTGCTACAGGTAAAACACAAAAAACCTTAGACCTTGACTTATTTGCTCCTGTAACAAATGAAAGTGCAATTGTTCAAATTAAATCTCAATCGGACTTAAAAGAGTTTGAGTATTATCAAAATGAATTTGCAAAAATGAGCCATGACAGATTTTTTTATGTGGTTCATTCTCCGAAGACAGATTTAAAAAAATATCAAAACGACAGCGAGACAAAATTGTATTTCATAGACAAAGTAACCGATTTGACAATTTCTTCTGGACTTGTTGAGTGGGTAATTAAAAAAACATCGTGACAGCGGACAAAAGAAAAACAACCGCTAATCGAGTGGGAAGCCGATGAGCCATAAGCCCATCGGAGAACCCCTCACACCACTGTACGTACGGTTCTCGTATACAGCGGTTCATTAAGCATCAGCATTTTCGCTCTTTTCACCGAAAACACCTTTGTCTTAGTTTGAGATAAAGCTAGCAAACTCGAAGTTTGAACTTCTTTATCGAATTTCAGACAACTTAATGTTCAGTCCTTCGGTATTTATCTCTTTGTCGGATAGCTCGGACAGTCGGTTCGCTTGACCTCCGCAGACATACCTTTCTGTTAATACTATAAATACCTACTATGACCTCTGCTGACTTCTTGGCTCATAGAAAACGAATCTATTCCAAGACCTCCCCTGGTAAGTGCTTTTTCCTTCCTCTGATTCCTGCGGAATCTACATATTTATCCTTTTGGTGTTCGTTGGGCTTTACAAAGATGTGCTTGCTTACCCGAATAAATATGCCTCATATTCCGTTTCTGTTCGTCAGTACCAGATTTTGCAGTCTTGCTTCCTTCAGTGCTCCAGTCACCCGGAACCACCTTGCAACTTGCTAATGCTTTGGGCACGACCCCACGCATAAGGGACTTTCACCCTCTGGAAAAAAAACATAACTCGTTTGTTTTATTCCTGAAAATAAATTTGTATTTTTCGAATTTATTCAGAACTTTCAACAAGTTGCCATGCTTAACACATGCAGGGCACACACAGCACCTACCCAAAAGGCGGGGTTTCGTGTTCCAAAGACAGTTTTGTGGTTAATCAAACATTAGTTTTTCAAATCAAGTTTTGTGGTAAAAGTCCAGCCCTTCGGGTAGCTGCAAAACGTTAGCATCCATAATCAAAATTTCCACTATTAACGCAACTTGGTATCAGAGGTTTCGCGTTTTATTGGCAATTGTTATGTTTACTTTTTCAACTCCATTGTACCATTTTTTGTAATATTGATTTGAAACGATTGTTTGAATGGAACTGTCGATTCAATAAGAGCATCAATGGTTAAAGAATAATCGTATTGGTCTTTATTAAATATTACTTCATAAATAATTTTGCCAAAATGCTTTATATTAATTTCTATCGGAACTACAATTATTGTTTTTCCATTTGGTTTAATATCAATACTTTTTTTAAAATTTCCTTCAATATTTCCACGTTTTAAAATATTCATTTTGTAATTTATATCATTAATTGATAATGTAACATCGCTATGATTTACAACTTCAATTTTAATATCAGCAATTATATATTTCAATCTAACCTTATTGTACTTTATATCTACAATATTTATATCGGGAGGCTGTGGTATTTTTAATTTAGCTGTATGATTGATTGGAATTTCCACGTTACCAAAAACCGATGAATATAAAAGAGATACATTGATTGAGTAATTTGCACTATCACCTTTTTTACGTTCTGCTTTTAAATCTTTCAGAATAGTTAAATATGGAATTTTTAAAGCAAAATCTATCGTATCTTCGCCATAAGCAAGCAGGTCTAATCCGATGAATTTCTGATTTTTAAGATAAACTTTATCAAAGAGCGAAACCTGATATTTAATAGAGTCAATTTTGATTTTAATACATGATTTGTTTTTTAAAGCAAGTCTTGAACTCACGTAAGTAGTATCGCTTTTAACATTTATAAATATATCACCAATTTGCTCAACAGCAGGAACAAAATGAGCTACTATTTGTTTTCTGTACATATATGCTGTAACTCCTAGAGCTATTAAAATAGCAACAAATATTATAATTGGAAAAGTTAGTTTAGATTTCATGCTTTTATAATTTTGTTAGTAGTTTATTTTAAAAAGTTTGAAGTTTGACCTATCCCCAACCCTTTCCTAAGGAAAGGGAGTAGGAGTTTGTTGTTTGTAGTTGCTACGCAGTTATTTCACTTTCTCGTTTTCAACGTATTAATCATTTTTTATTATGTGTTTAGTGTTTTAGGTTTCAGGTTTGAAGTTCTACCTACCCCCAACCCCTTCCAAAGGAAGGGGAGTATGTGTTTGAGGCTACGCAATTCTCTCACTTTCTCGTTTTCTCACTTTCTTTCTTCTTCGCTTCTTTCTTAAAATAACGTCGTAATAAAATACTATGTTGAAGTGCTTCAAGATTTTGGTCTAATTTTTTTGAACTGCTATCAAGGTTTTTGATTGTAGCTTTAATATTTGAACCGGCTTCTTCATCGTACAATAAAACGCCAATGCTGGTTTTTGTATTAACACTAGCATCTTTTAAGCTATTTACCATAACAGTTGCAGTGTCGGCAATGCTTTTCAGTTTTATAACCGAATTTTTCAATGAATTAAACACTAAAGTATCTGTAACCAAATCGTTTGCAAGATTACCTTTATGATTCAATTTTGAACTGAAATTTGATAACGAAGCAATCAATATTTGTGCATTTGCAGATGCAGCCTGAAGCGATTGGGTTGTAGCAGAAATGTTGTAATAAATTGAATCATTGTTCAGTAGCTTGCCAATAGTTCCTTCGCCATCAACAAGTTTTTTGGTTAGTATTAAAACATTAAGATTGTTTTTTTGAAATGTTTCCATCATATCTTCGCTCGACAAAATAGTTTCGTTAAAAAGCGAATCTCCGTCTTCAATTTCAGGGGAATTTATTGTTCCTCCATAAATGACTAAAATTTTATTTCCGATTAAACCGTCTGTTCCTATTTTAACTTTAGCATCTTTACGAATATATTGTTTCGATTCTATATTTATGTGCATAATAACTTTAACTTGAGATTTTCCATAAAATTCGATTTTTTTTACATTCCCAATTTTAACACCCGAAAACCAAATATTATTTCCTGAATGTAAGCCATTTACATCGCCAAAGACTGACGAGACTGTAATTTTTTTAGTAAACGTAGAGCGTATATTGCCAACTATCATTACTCCTCCGATTAAGAAAAGTATTCCGATAAAAATGAAAATTCCTACTATTATTGGGCGTTTATTTAATGGTTCGAGCATGATTTATTGTATAAAATTGTAGTTAAAAAAACTTTTTATTTGTTCATCATCCGATTTAAAAACTTCGTCGAATGTTCCTACTTTTAAGAATTTTCCATCAAGTAGCATTGCAATTCTATGTCCTGTTTCTTTTGCACAAGTTAGGTCGTGAGTAATAATTATTGAAGTTGTATTATACATTTTTTGAACGTCATTAATTAAGTTTATAATTTCTTGACAAGTAATTGGGTCTAAACCGGAAGTAGGCTCATCGTACATCATTATTTCGGGCTTTAAAATTAATGTTCGAGCAATTCCTATTCGTTTTCGTTGTCCGCCCGAAAGGTCTGATGGCATTACATTAAGCTTGTCTTTTAATCCTACAGCGTTTAAAACTTCTTCTACTCTCTTAGTTATTTCTTGTTTAGATAAATTTTTAATATTCATTTTTAAAGGAAATTCAAGGTTCTTTTGTACACTCATGCTGTCGTATAATGCACTATTTTGAAACGAAAAGCCAATACGTAAACGCAAAGCATCTAACTCTTTTCCTTTTAATTTATCAACTTGTTGTCCTAAAACTTTTACTTCGCCTTTATCGGGCAACAATAAGCCAATAAGAATTTTAATAAGTACCGATTTCCCAGAACCCGAACGACCCAGAACAGCCATATTTTCGCCTTTAAAAATTTCAAGATTTACATCTTTCAAAATATCAAATTCACCAAACGATTTGTATAATCCTTTGATTGAGATTACTGGTTCTTGGGTTAATATTGATTCTTTATTTTCCATTATAACTGGTTGTTCGACATTTTAAGTGGAAACAGCATTTATTTTAATATTTTCTTTTACTTTTTTTATCGAAAAAAAGTAACAAAAAACTTTTAATTGCAAGAACTCACTCCGTCTGCGACTTCGCTCAAACAGCTTGCAATTTATAAGGAATTATCATTACGCTTCGTTGAGCTTTAAACAATTGTATAACATTTTGTAAGTTTTTCATCTCTTATATTGTATAACTCTTTGTTATTTCTCACTAATTTTGTCGAATAACCTTATAACTACTTAATCTGAAATTTTAGCAATGTCCGAATTTTATTAATCAACTGATGTTAAGCACATAGAGCCTCATAGAAGCGAAATATTTGTAGAAAAAACAAATTCCAATCTTTTTTTAGTTCCTTAGGAACGGAATATTTCGTTCCTAACTAATTGGTCGATTTGGTTTCAGTTCTACCAATATTTTATCCCTAACGGGATTCTGCGACACATCTTCATTAATAATATCTAATCCAATTAGCCATTTGTACAATTACAACTTCTTCAATAAAAACTAAAAACATTGCAAGTACAACTGCTTGATTGGCTGCTCTGCCAACTCCCCATGTTCCTTTTACTGCATTATAACCTTTGTAAGTTCCAACTATTCCAATCGTAAATCCAAATACAATTGCTTTTAAAAGTGAAGAAAATACATCAAGAAAAGTAATTGTTGCAAAACCGTTAGTAAAAAAACTCACAAAACTTGTTGATTCTAACGAATGTACGCTAACATAAGACCCCAACAATGCAACAAATGCACAATATAATCCCAAAATTGGAACCGAAATAGTTGTTGCAATTACACGAGTTACTACCAAATATTTAAAAGGATTAATTGCCGAAACTTCCATAGCTTCAATTTGTTCGGTAACTCGCATTGAGCCTAATTCAGCTCCAATGCTTGAGCCAACTTTCCCTGCACAAATTAGTGCAGTTACCAAAGCTCCTAAAGCTCTTACAATTGCAATTGAAACCAATGATGGCAACCATGAAGTTGCTCCAAATTCTGATAACGATGGACGAGATTGTTGTGTAAAAACTATTCCAATTATAAAACCTGTAAGTGTAATTAAAGGAAGCGATTTTACTCCAATTTCGTAACACTGATTTATAATTTCAATCAAATGAAAAGGAGGATGAAAAGCTTCTTTGAAAAAACGAGTTACAAATTTATAAGCATTGTAAACGTCTTTGAAAAACTGGTCAATTCCTTTAGATAATAGGTACTTGGTTGAAATAGATTCTGCCAAAATTTCGCTTTATTTATTAAACTAATTTTATCAATAATTCGATATGTTTTTAGATTTCTCCTAAAGTTTACACTGAACGAAGTGAATGTGTCGAAATGACAACATACTGATTATTAATGCTCTTGTCATTCTGAACGCAGTGAAGAATCTGATTAATAATCAGTGTGTTGTAAAGATATACCGAACTAATGTTTATATGAATCTATTTATTACAACTCTGAAATTACTTTATTCAATTCTTCCATAGACTTGCCGAGTTTGATTTGAAGTTTACCAAGCATTTCGTCTTTTTTGCCTTCTTCAAACATTAAGTCATTATCGGTAAGGAATGCAAATTTTTGTTTTAGTTTGCCTTTTTGTTCTTTCCATTTTCCTTCTAATTCAGTTAAATTTTTCATATTTTATTTTTTAATTGTGAATAAGTTTTCACGTCGTAAAAGTCAGAACTTTACATACATAATTCGTTACAGAACTTTTTAAATAAATTGCAATATTCACACATTGAAAAACTGTTTGTAGTTTGTTGTTAGTTTATGGGTTGAATAGTTTATAAGTTTAAGGGTTTAAGAGCTGACTTGTTTGAAACTATTGTAGAAAACACCAATATTGACAACAGAAGATTATAAACAATTTACAATCAATGGAATGGAGCAAAACAAAAGCAGGTTAGATAAATTGAGATACTCTAAAATATTTTTTAATTACCATAAATATTTTTTACATTTGAAACGATTTAGAAACTGTTTTGAATTAATTTTTGTAATCGTAATTTGATTTCAAAAAATAGCTCGTAGAGCCTGTCCCGAATTTACTTCGAGAGCTTCAATACCAATAAAATACAATAAACAACTTACTAATTGTCCGTAGGACATAAACAAAACGATAAATATTTGAGTTCACGCAAATAATTTGTAAATTCCCTATGAGAAATACCCATTTTTGCTTTTAGTTTTTATTGTCATTTTTGCCCTACGGGCAATCTTAATTATAATTTTAAAATCTTTCTGAAATTAAATTGTGATTATCCATTTTTTGTTTTTTATTTTATTATTCTAAAATTTCAAAACAGTTTCTTATATGAAACGCCCATGATTAATAATAAACACACAAGGGAATGATTATAAGGAGAAGACTAGCAGCAGATTACACAAATTTTACTCATAAATCGCATATTTTTAAAGGCATTCGTGAGTCGCTTCGCTATGTTCACAGATTTAAAGCAATCAAAGGTTGTTTTATCTGTGCTAATTCAAAAAAATCTGTGAAACAAATTTGTGTAAATTAGTGTAATCTGTGGCAAAAATCAAAAACATTAAGCTAATCAATATCAGGCAAATACTAAAATATAAACACATGAAAAAGATTTAGTTCAATTACGATTGAAAATAGATTCAATTAGTTGAGTTGATCCAAATGTTGTGTGCAAGGCTAAGAAAGCTCCGTTCGACAGTATCTGTTAACAACTTATGTAGATTCTGCTCATATCGTACAGACTTTTTGACTAATTTTGTTATTTACAATAAAAGAGATGACAAAACAAAAACCTGGATTATCCGGAGTAACATATTCAAACCGAGACTTTACACAAGCAGATACTTGGGGAAAGAATCAATTTAATTCGTCGTTTCCTGCAGGTCTAACAAATTTTCTTGCTCAAAAGAGTTTGGATAACATATATTTATATCTCGACAAAGAATTAAAAGTTAAGCATGGAAAAATCTCAACAAAAGAACTTTATGGGATTTCGCCAGAATCTGACGACTTATTTTTCTCGTTTGAAAGCCCTTATTCGCTATATCAGCAATTAGTTATTGGAAGCCTTCCCCGAGTAGATTTGGTTACTCAGTTAAAAACGAACGGACAATGTTTAAAACCAATTGAAGTTAAGCTTACGGCACTTCCTGATAATTCGACTTGTCAGCTAAGTGAAGAATACTTTGGTTGTGAAATTGTAATCCGACCTGACACAATTGTTTATTTAGCTTGTAGTATTGCCATAAATTTTAAAGACAATAAAAAGGAATTAGCCTCCTTAATAGGTGATAAATTCGATAAAATAGCGGATTGGACTGATGGAGTTTCTGTTTGGTCGTACATAACCGATATGATTTCTGCAATTGACAAAATTATATTGTCAGTTATCGACAAACAAGAACCGTTGTTAATGCAGCCAATTTGGAAAACAAATGGTAAATCACCAAAACTAGCCGACAATTGTTTAGATGTTTTTGTTTGGTCAAATTTCGCTTTCACTCAATTATTTGTTGATGTAGCAAGAGGAGAATTATCTGAAGGTGCAAATAGAATTACTAGACAAGTGAGAACTATCATTTGGCTTTTCAAAATGCTTTACGACTTCTCAAAGCAAGGTCAAATCAATCACCACAGAATAATTGATGAACTTTCGTACAATACTAAAAATGACAAAGCATTTGCAGTAAGTGGTCGTATTACACATAGATACATGGCATGTCCCGAATTAACAAAACCAAGAATTGAAAAAAAAGACATCAAAAAAATCATTCTTGGAGGTGGGCAAAACTTGCTTAGTCCTGAAAGAAGATTCGATGCAATAATTTACAATTCACCTGAACTTTTTACTTAACGTTATGAAAGTAGTAGATTTATTCTCAGGTTGTGGCGGACTATCTCTTGGCTTTCAAAACGCAAGTTTTAAAGTAGTAGCTGCATTTGATAAATGGGAGCCCGCAGTTAAAGTAT
>Ga0154347_1196_pt1 | contig 17815 bp, 19 predicted proteins | sample RifGroA2_FD_115875 | JGI IMG/M metagenome (GOLD analysis project Ga0154347, IMG submission 115875) | Bacteroidetes bacterium GWA2_31_9
AAAGTGAAGTAGGGAAGGGGAGTGTTTTTTATTTTTCAGTTCCGATTGCTTTATAGAATTTACAATATTTTTGTTATCGCTCACTTCTAAATGCTCATTGCATTGCAATAACAATTCAGAGGTATCACGATAATTTCTGTTCGTAGGAACTTACAATCCAGAGGATTGTGTTACGGTATTTCGAACTTCCAGTTCGTATAACCTTGCAATCCAGAGGATTGTGTTACGGTATCACGAACTTCCAGTTCGTAGGAACTTACAATCCAGAGGATTGTGTTACGGTATTTTAGATTCTATTATTTTTGATAAATGAATTTTCAAAAAATCTATCAAACTACAAACTCTGATATTTTCTTTAATTAAAAAATCGTCAGTCGAAGGTGTGATAATAAAACTATATAATGGTTTTAAATCATCAATTGTTAATGCTAAACTTTTAGTTGTTTTTGGTGCAGTTGTGTATTTAATTTCGATACATGCTATTACTTGTAACCCCCTTACTATTAACAAATCACACTCAGTACCATTATGAGTTCTGTAAAAATATAACTGGTGATTGCTGTCAATATTCTGATAAATCTGTTCAATTACATATCCTTCCCATGAAGCTCCTATTTTAACATTGTTTTCTAATTGATTGAAATTATATATATAATTTAGATAATGCATTATACCGCTATCGCGAATGTAAATTTTTGGCGATTTTACCAATCTTTTGTTTGTATTAAAATAAAATGGTTGTAAGCAATGAATTAAAAATGCTTTTTCTAAAAAGTCAACATATTTTTTTATGGTTGGAAGCGAAATGTCAAGTGCATTTGAAAATGTTGAGGCATTAAATAAATTTCCACTATTACTTGCCAGCATCATCCATAGTTTTCGCATTGTAATTGATGAAAGACTGAGCCCAAGTTGAGGCAAATCTCGTTCGATATAAGTTGTTATAAAATTATTTAACCATAAATTTGAGTTTTTATCATTATTTGCAAGATAGCTTTGAGGGAATCCGCCACGAAACCAATGCTTTATAATGTCATCATTGCTGTTGTAAATTTCTAAAAGATTAAAGGCTGATAGTTCTTTATATGCAATTCTGCCGGCTAACGATTCGGAAGAGTCTCTCATAATACTTGGAGAAGCCGAACCAAGTATGATAAACCGCATTGGTTCACGTTTTCTGTCGATTATTGAACGTAATAATGTAAATAATTGCGGGAAGTGTTGAATTTCATCAATAATTATACATTTATCAATGTTGTTAAGAAAAAACTGTTCCGGATTTTCGAGTTTAATAATATCGGCATGTGATTCAAGGTCAATATAAATACATTCTTTAGGTATTTTTTTAATTAATTCTTTTGCTAATGTAGTTTTTCCGCATTGGCGAGGTCCAATAATACCTATTGCCGGAAAAAATTCAAGTAATTCTATAAAATCAGCTACTATTTTTCGATTAATCATATACAAAAGTATAAATTATCCATGAAAATTGCAAACACGAGTTTATATTTTTCTTGAATAAAATTATTATCACTAACATTTGATTCGTATTAACTTACAATCCAGAGGATTGTGTTACGGTATCACGATAATTCCTGTTCGTAGGAACTTACAATATTTCGACTATCGCTCAATAACCATCCAGAGGATTGTGTTACGGTATAGGTTTGTAGGAACTTACAAATATATAGGATTGTGTTAACCCGCTCAATTATTCATCTACTTTGGTTGGCGTTATTTTACAACCTCAATTTCTGAAATTATATTTTTGGCACCTGCAAATTTGTCGATTATAAATAGCATGTAACGTGCATCTATGGCAATATTTCTACACATTTCGGGGTCGTACATAATGTCGCTCATTGTTCCTTCCCAGTTACGGTCGAAATTTATTCCAATTAATTGACCATCTGCATTTAAAACTGGACTTCCAGAGTTTCCTCCAGTAGTATGATTTGATGCTGTGAAACAAACTGGCAAAGTTGAGTTAACACCATATTGACCATAATCTTTTGCCTGATATAGTTGCTTTAGTTTTTCAGGAACATCGTAATCGTAAATTTCAGGGTTATCTTTTTCGATTATGCCTTCAAGTGTAGTAAAGTGTTTATATTCAACCCCATCTTTTGGTTTGTAATTGTCAACTTTGCCATAAGTAACTCTTAATGTGAGATTTGCATCAGGATAAAATACTCTATCAGTTTGCATTTTCATTAAACCAGCTACATAAGTTTTCATAAAACCTTCAATTTGGTCATTATATTTATTGAAATTAGGTTCAACTTTGGATTTATAAATTTTTAATAAATTGTATGTTAGGTTGAAAGCAGGATCTTTTAAGAGAGTAGATTTAGTTTTTGGATTATAATTTTTAACAAGTTCAATTAATTTTTCTTCGTTATTGAAAATAGATTTTGAATAAATCATTTCTGCATAATGGGCAGTAGAGCCTTTATATTTTTTTTCAATAAAATTAAAATTTTCGGGATAGTATTCTTTTGAAACATTGTTTTTATATTCATCTAACATAGCAATAAAAATCTTTTTATCTGTTTCCAGATTGTAATTTTTAAAATGCCTTGAAATTGCAGAAAGTATTCCTGCTTTTGCTTTTTCGAGTTTTTCGTCATTTTGGATTTCATCACTTACTAATACACTGAACTTTGAACATAATGAAATAAGTTCTATTGGAAAAATAGATTCATAATAATAATTCATTATTAAGTTGTAAGGAGTTAATTCAGTATAAAGTTTATCGAAATCTGAAATTAAATTTCCGTATTTGTTTTTTAGTTCATCGTTCGAATTAGCCCATATATTGAATTGTTTTTCGAGTTCTTGTTTTTTTGAAATAGCATCAAGTCGTTTTAATCCGTTATTTTCGCCAATCCATTTTTTCCAATAATTTGCAACTCCTGCGTATTTGTTTGAGTATTTTATTCTGGTTTCGGCATCTTTATCCATATCGGCTTTCATTATTTTTAACCTAACATCACGTAAGTGAATACCGACTGGGTTTTCAGAATTTGAGACCATATTAACAGCAAATGATGGAAGATATTCAGTAGTTGTTCCTGGAAAGCCAAAAACCATTGTAAAATCATCTTTTTGAACTCCTTTAATTGAAACAGGGAAGTATTTTTTAGGTTTGTAAGGCACGTTATCTTTTGAGTATTCTGCTGGCTTATTGTCTTTATCTGCATAAATGCGGAATAAGCAGAAATCTCCAGTGTGTCGGGGCCACATCCAATTATCGGTGTCGCCACCAAATTTTCCAATAGCTGATGGGGGAGTGCCCACTAAACGAACATCTTTAAATACTTCATAAACATAAATATAATATTCGTTTCCGTAGTAAAATGGCTTTATTTGAGCAGTATAATGAGTGCTATCAGTAGCTTTTTTTATTAAAGTTTCAATATTGGTATTTTGTATTATTTGTGATTTTTTTTCATCTAAATCGGGAGTTATTCCTGCATTTACTAAATCTGTAACATTATCCATACTGACAAGAAAACTCACTGTTAACCCAGAACTTGCAATTTCTTCTTCTTTAGACATAGCCCAAAATCCATTTGTCAGCAAATCATTTTCGACAGAGCTATGCGATTGAATTGTTCCGTAGCCACAATGATGATTTGTGGATATTAAGCCCTGAGATGAAATGAGTTCGGCAGTACAACCCCTTCCGAAAAGCACAACAGCATCTTTCATGCTTGCCTGATTAATACTATAAATATCTTCGGTAGTAAGTTTAAAGCCTTTTTTTTGCATATCGGCAATGTTGTATTTATTCAACAACATCGGAATCCACATGCCTTCATCAGCTTTTAGCTGAAGGCTTATAACTAAGTTTATTAGAAAAGCGAAAAGAAGAATTTTTGATTTCATAATTATTATGTATTTTAATTTATTTTCCAAAATAATTCGCTTTGCCAATTATTTGGAAAATTGAGTAATTTAGGGTCAATTATATCATATTTTACAAATAAATCGGAAAACATTTTACGAAAATCATTTGAAGGTAAAATTTTATCAAGCAAATAAATCATAGCACAAATTACTGCATATATTTTAGAATTGTCAATATTTATATTTGAAATCCAATTATTATTAAAAGTGTTTGATGGTAAAATTAGTGATTGTGAAAGAGTCCTATTATATAATCGGCTGTGATGTGCACAAATGTTACGTACTACACTTAAAACATGCATCCAGTTTTCTAAAATTATAAAATCTAAGCCCAAACTTTTAGCAATTCTCTTTTTTTCATTGCTACGAGCTAAGTTTTGAAATATTTTTGAAAGAGTTGTTAATGTTGCAACTTCTAAACTCATCCACGCTGGAGGTTGCAAAGGATTAGAATATGTTAATTTATAATGTTTTATAAAAACCTCATCAGAGCGTTCTATCTCTTTATAAAGTAATGCCATATCGTTTTTGTAAAAATGTAAATTTCGATACAGAGCTTTATTTTCAAACCAATGACTTCCATATGAAATTGCATAATTATAAATAATTAATGTACGTAAAGCGATTTCTATTCGTTCAATGGCATTAAAAGTTATCAATCTTAGGTCTCTGTCAAATTCATACAATTTTATGATTTCTTCAAATGATATTTTGTAAATAAAGTTATGCTCTGAATTTGAATTATTTTGAAATGGATATGTGTATGCTCTTAGTCGATAATAGCTTATGAATTTCAACGTATTTTCTGCAAACTCAATATTGTCTATTATTAGACCTCTTTTTTTAAGATTAGAAATTTGTGCCGCTATGCTTAATGGAGGTTTATTATATTGCATAACCTTTAAAAATTAAAACCTGCCCGGGTGCGCTTGCAAGCAGAGGCGTGGCAGGTCTGATTAAATACAAAATTACGCAATTTTTTATTTTTTTCAAGTATTTTTCTTTTTTTAACATTCTAATTATCCAACAAACCTTTCAAGCTCCTTATACAGTCTTTGAATAGGCAAACCCATTACATTATAAAAACAGCCATTAATCTCTTTAATACCAATGTAGCCAATCCATTCTTGTATTCCGTAAGCTCCGGCTTTATCGTAGGGCTTAAAATTATCTACGTAATATGTAATTTCTTCAATGGATAATTTTTTGAATTTTACGCTTGTGCAAACATAAAATCATTTTTGTTTTAGCTGTGAACGTAAACAAACTCCAGAATATACAAAATGCTCATTTCCAGAAAGTGTTTCAATCATTTTTATAGCATCTTCTCTTGAATCGGGTTTGTTAATTACTTCATTATTAACCCATACAATTGTGTCGGCAGTTATTACAATTGTATTTTGAGATTGAATTTCGCCCCAAGATTTCGATTTATGTTCGGCAAGATATAAAGCGATATTTTCTTTTTTCAGATTTGAAGGAAAGTCTTCTTGTATTTCATCTTTAACTTCAACGCTGAATTTAAAACCAGCTTCTTGCATTAAAAATTGACGGCGAGGCGATTTTGAGGCTAAAATGATATTGAATTTTGATAATTTTTCGAGAAGCATGTTAAGACGTAAAATAAATTATTGATGTATAAAGTAAGCCTGAAACCATAATTATTTTTGTAATTATACTTGCTTTGTGATATTCACTTTTTTCTTTGGCATTAAGCAAAATATAAATCAGATATAAAAAGGGTAAAGTAATGAAAATCAGAAAGTACCAAATTGAATATTCATCATTTATAAAAATATAATACGAAGTGAAAAGTGTAATTAGTTCAGCAAAAATTAACATTATGATAATGTATTTTGTATTCATTACACCTAGTGAAACTGGCAATGTATTACGTCCGTATTCAATATCGCCATCGAAGTCTTCAATGTCTTTAATTATTTCACGTATAAGAGTTGTTATAAATGCAAAAATGGAAAACCCAAGTATCCAGATTTTTATCATACCTAAGTTCACAATACTGCTTTCAAATAAATCAGCGTATTTTTCAAAAATAGTTGGCATTTCAAACATAAAAACAAGTACTGGAATTAATCCAGTTAACACTGCTACGATAATATTTCCAACAAGAAACATTCGCTTATAGCTTGTACTGTAATACCAAAGAATTCCGACAGTTAGAACAAAAACTAATGAATATTTTATGTGTCCAATTTTCCATGAAACATAAGTAGTTAAAAGAATGGCTATAATATTAAAAAAAACATGTAGAATAATAGCAGAACGACGTTTAATATAAACTCCTACTACAACTGTTTTTGGACGATTAACAAGATCTGTTTTTCGGTCAAAATAATCGTTAATAATATAACCAGATGCTGTAATAAGTACAACACCAAGAACCAACATAAAAAACCATAAATCTGGTAATTGAAGTTGTAATCCGTTAGTAATAAGAATAGGCTCAATTACTGCCCATCTCATTAAAAGCATTGTTATAAAAACAATTACGAGATTTTGTATTCTTATTAATCTTAAAAAGTGCAACATTTATTTATTTAGGATTTAACTGCGTAGCAACAACAAACAACAAACCTCAAACCTCAAACTTTCTTTATTTACCACTCAAATGCTTCTTTGTCCATCCATTTTCCTTGAGCTCGCATAACTTGTTCAATTACATCACGAACACAACCATTTCCGCCTTTAACATCAGATATGTATTTTGATATTTGTTTAATTTCTTCAGCCGAATCAGCCGGACAAGTAGGAACTCCAACTTTTTTCATAACATTATAATCTGGTAAATCGTCGCCCATGTACAAAATATTGTCAGGATTAAGATTATTTTTTTTAATAAAATCTTCAAAAAATGTCATTTTATTAGCACAACATAAATATACATCTTCAACACCTAATCCATTGAATCTTACTTTGATAGATTTAGAAGTTCCTCCTGTAATGATTCCGATTTTAAATCCTTTTTTTACAGCTAATTGAACAGCAAAGCCATCTTTAATATTCATTGATCTAAGCGGTTCACCATCTGGATTTAAGTAGAAAATTCCATTTGAAAAAACTCCATCAACATCAAAAACAAATGCTTTTACTTTAGTTAAATCTTCTTTAAAATTAGTCATTCTTTTTTCCATTATTTTCTTTTATGATGCTTTCGGAAACAAAGCTATACATTTTTTGACAATCTTTGTAATTCTCAAGAATTTCGAGATGTTTATTAATAATATTTTTATCGTTACGTATTGCAGGGCCAGTTTGAGATTTATCGGGACCTAGTTTAATAGCTTTACTTAATGTTTCAGAAATTAGTGGCTTTAAAACATCAAATTCGTAACCAGTATTTTTCAATATTTTGTTTGACAGCGAAAATAAATGATTTGTGAAATTATTTGTAAAAACCCCTGCAATATGAAGTAATTGGCGATTTTCCGACGAACAATTATATGTTTTTTGTGAAATATTTTCTGCAATTTGCTTTATCGAAAGAAGGCTAAAGTTATTATTTGCTTCAATAAAAAGAGGTATTTCGGATAAGTCTAATTCTGATTGTTTACTGAAAGTTTGTAACGGATAAATAACTCCAAAATTTTCAGAATAGTTTTTTAAAATATTAATATCAGTACTGCCAGAAGTATGAATAGATAGTGGCATTTTGAAATTTAATTTTTTCAAAACATCTTCTATAATATCGTCTTTTAGAGAGATGAAATAAATGTCGGCATTTTTAGCTATTTCTGAAATGTTATTTGTATAACTGCAATTGATTTTAGAGGAAAGAAACTTAGCATTATCAATATTTCTGCTATAAATCTGAATAATTTCAAAATGCTTAGAAAGTGTATTTGCAAAGTGAAAAGCAACATTTCCTGCACCGATGTAAACTATTTTTTGTTTTTTGCTGATAGTCATTTGTAAGCAGAGGATAATTTTACTGTTTACAAATGTAGGCAGAAATGCTTACTTAACAAACCCATATTTTTTAATTTATAAAATTTAACAAAATTATTTAGAATAATTCTAAATAATTTATATCTTTGAAAGAAAAAAAATGAAATATTTAATAATTATGTGTTTGTTTTTTTCAGTAAAAGTTAATGCTCAGGATATAAGAAATTTTTACGATTTTAAAGTAAAATCGATTGATGGAGAAGAATTTGATTTTTCACAATTGAAAGGCAAAAAGGTGATGATTGTTAATACAGCATCAAAGTGTGGTTTCACGCCACAATATGCTCAATTAGAAGAAGTTTACAAAAAATATGGTGGAGATAAATTTGTTATAATTGGTTTTCCTGCTAATAATTTTCTGCATCAGGAGTCAGGAACAAATTCAGAAATACAGGACTTTTGCCAGAAAAATTATGGAGTTTCATTTCCAATGATGGAAAAAATTTCTGTTAAAGGAAAAGATATTCATCCACTTTATAAATGGCTTACAATGAAAGAACTTAATGGTGTCATAGATTCTAATGTTAAATGGAATTTTCAAAAATACTTGATTGATGAGAATGGAAGTTTAGTTAAATCATTTTCTCCTTCAACAACTCCTAATAATGAAGAAATTATTAAGTGGATTGCTGAATAGAAATTTGAAATTTCTTATAAATTCAAAAAACTTTTGAACTTTGGGATAAATTTATTCAGTAATGCTTAAAATAATAAACACTGCGGATGGGTCAAATAGTCTTTATAATGATATTATTAATGAAAGTTATCATTCTGTAAATGGAGCAATTCAGGAGTCTCAGCATGTATTTATTAATGCTGGATTAAGTCAATTTTCTAAAAAAGAGATTTCAATTTTTGAGGTAGGATTTGGAACTGGCTTAAATGCTTTACTTTCATATATTTTTGCAGAAAATAATTCAAAAAAAATAATTTACAATTCGATTGAGCTTTTTCCATTAAAAAGGGAGTTGTATGCACAGTTAAATTATGCAAACATTTTAGGTCAAAATTATTCGCATATTTATTTAAAAATTAACGAATCACAATGGAACACAAATATTAATATTTCAGACTATTTCAGTTTAAATAAAATTCATGATGATATAAGAACTGTCGAATTATCAGGTAAATATGATTTAGTATATTTTGATGCTTTTTCACCTCAAGTTGAACCAGAATTATGGACTTACGAAATTTTTGAAAAGCTTTATTCAAGTATGAATATGAATAGTATTTTTGTAACTTATTGTGCCAAAGGAGATGTGAGAAGGAATCTTCAAAAAGCAGGTTTCAATGTTGAACGAATTCCTGGTCCAGCTGGGAAAAGGGAAATGCTGAGAGCTTTAAAAGCTACAAGTTTCAAGCTTTAACCCCAAATTCAAAGTCCCAAGTTCCAAGAAGAAGAAAGTAATCAGTATTCAGTAATCAGTAATCAATCGGCAGGCAACGACACAGTGCTACGTAGCGAAATGCGATGTGTTGAGCTTGTCGAAAGATTTATAGAAGAAGAAAGTAATCAGTATTCAGTAAGTAGTAAGCAGTCGGCAGACAACGACACAGAGCTACGTAGCGAAATGCGATGTGTTGAGCCAGTCGAAACATTTATAGAAAATGAATCCGACACCAATATTGTCGCAATCACAACGAAAATCAAGGCGATCAAGTTCCATGCGACAGAATAAAGTTCCAATTTCCAAATCATTTAAATCCTGTAATTCCCGAAAAATAGGGATAACTTGTACCGATTTATAGGTAAACTCTGTCTAAGAAATCTCAAAATCCTAAATTAAAAAAATGTAGAATTATGAATGTAAAATGTAGAAATCCTAAATCCTGAAAATCTTGTTAATCCTGTCTAATAAATTCCAAAATCCAGTCAAAAAAAAAAGCTACCCTTTTGAGATAGCTTTTTCAATTTTGAAAGTAAATTTATTTTACTGCTTTAACAACAGCTTCAAAAGCTTGTGGATGATTCATTGCTAAGTCAGCTAAAGTTTTTCTGTTTAATTCGATACCTTTTGTATGAATTTTTCCAATGAATGCTGAGTATGATAAACCAAAAGGTCTAACACCAGCATTAATTCTTGTAATCCATAAAGCTCTGAAATTTCTCTTTTTGGTTTTTCTATCACGGTATGCATATTGCAAACCTTTTTCATAAGTGTTTTTTGCTACTGTCCAAACATTTCTTCTTCCTAAGAAGTTACCTCTGGTTTCGCTTAATACTTTTTTTCTTCTAGCTCTTGCTGCTACTGCGTTTACTGAACGTGGCATAAATTTTTCGTTTTTTGAATGGTTAGCGTTCCTTTATTATTTGGAATCTTTCGGCTAATTCACTCTGGTTAATTACTAATTTTTCTTTTAATTAAAATAAAACATAATTATTTCATTCCTAAAAGCTTCTTAATTCTTGATTCATCAGATTGAGCAACCATAGCTGTTTTAGTAAGGTTTCTCTTTCTTTTGATAGTCTTTTTGGTTAAGATGTGGCTCTTGAAAGCATGTTTTCTTTTAATTTTCCCTGTTCCGGTAACGTCAAATCTTTTCTTTGCTCCGGAATTTGTCTTCATCTTTGGCATTATACAATTATTTATTTGTGAGTGTTCTTATTTTTTTGGTTTTGGTGTTAAAATCATAAACATTCTTTTTCCTTCAAGCTTTGGATATTGCTCTATTTTAGCATAATCTTCCAATTCAGCAGCAAATTTTTCAAGTAATTTTTTTCCTTGTTCATTATACATGATTGAACGTCCTTTGAAAAATACGAATGCTTTTACTTTTGCACCTTCTTCAATAAACTTAATAGCATGTTTAAGTTTAAAATTAAAGTCGTGATCATCAGTATTTGGACCAAATCTAATTTCTTTAATTATAACCTTAACCGTTTTAGCTTTTTGTTCTTTTAATTTTTTCTTTTGTTGGTAAAGAAACTTTTGTAAATCAACAACCTTACATACAGGCGGATCGGCAGTAGGAGAAATTTCAACTAAATCTAATCCTAAGTCTTCAGCCATTCTTAAAGCATCTTGAATTGGTAAAATTCCTGGCTCAACGTTTTCACCAACTACTCTTACAAATTTAGCACGAATTTGTAGATTTATATTATATTTTGATCTACCATCGTCTGGTTTTCTAAAAAACCTGCGTTGAAAATTCTGTTCAGCTATAGCTTTGTCCTCCTTACTAATTTAATTAAAACTTTTATATTTTACTTAACTCTTCTGCAACTTCTTTATTTATATAAGTTGCAAATTCTTCAATTGACATTGTACCTTTGTCTCCATCTCCTTGCTTTCTTACAGCAATTGTCTCAGATTCAAATTCTTTCTCTCCAACGATAAGTAAAAATGGGATTCTTTTTAACTCATTGTCCCTTATTTTTTTACCTATTTTTTCGTTTCTGTCGTCAACGAAGCTGCGAATATCGTAATTATTTAACAAATTTAAAACTTTTTTCGCATAATCATTATATTTTTCGCTAATTGGTAGCAATACAACTTGCTCTGGAGTAAGCCATAATGGGAATTTTCCTCCAGTATGTTCTATTAGTACAGCAACAAAACGCTCCATTGAACCAAAAGGTGCTCTATGAATCATCACTGGTCTGTGTTTTTGATTATCAGCTCCAATGTACTCAAGTTCAAATCTTTCAGGCAAATTATAGTCAACCTGAATTGTTCCAAGTTGCCATTTACGACCTATTGCGTCTTTTATCATGAAGTCTAACTTTGGACCATAAAATGCTGCTTCGCCTTTAACAACCACAGTATTTAATCCTTTTTCTTGAGTTGCTTCAATAATTGCACGTTCAGCTTTTTCCCAATTTTCGTCAGAACCAATATATTTTTCTCTATTATCGGGGTCACGAAGAGATATTTGTGCTGTATAATCCTTAAATTCAAGAACTTTAAAAATATATAAAATTATATCAATTACTTTAATAAACTCTTCTTTGAGTTGGTCTGGTGTGCAAAAAATATGAGCATCATCTTGAGTAAATCCACGAACTCTTGTAAGACCATGTAATTCACCACTTTGCTCGTAACGATAAACAGTTCCAAATTCTGCAAGTCGTAATGGCAATTCTTTATATGAATGTGGTTTGTCTTTGTAAATTTCGCAGTGGTGAGGACAATTCATTGGTTTTAACAAAAATTCTTCGCCTTCGCAAGGGGTATGAATTGGTTGAAACGAATCTTTTCCATATTTTTCGTAATGTCCAGAAGTAACATAAAGTTCTTTTTGCCCGATATGTGGAGTTATAACTTGCAGATAACCATATTGTTTCTGAACTTTTTTAAGAAATTGTTCAAGCCTTTCTCTAAGTTGAGCACCTTTTGGCAACCATAATGGTAATCCCTGTCCAACTCTTTGAGAGAATGTGAATAATTCTAACTCTTTTCCAACTTTACGATGGTCTCTTTTTTTAGCTTCTTCAAGCATTACAAGATATTCTTCTAGCAATTTTTGCTTTGGAAATGAAATTCCGTAAATTCTTGTTAATTGTTTATTTTTTTCGTTTCCTCTCCAGTATGCTCCAGCTATACTTAATAATTTGATAGCCTTAATATAACCAGTATTTGGAATATGTGGTCCACGACATAAATCTGTAAAATTTCCTTGTTTATATAGTGAAATTGTACCGTCTTCAAGTTCTGTTATTAGTTCAGTTTTATATTGGTCACCTTTATCGCCAAAAAGTTTTAAAGCATCAGCCTTTGAAATTTCTGAACGAATGAAAGCTTCTTTTTGCTGAATTAGTTCTTTAATTTTAGCTTCAATTTTTACTAAATCAGCCTCTGTTACGACTTTTTCGCCAGCATCAACATCATAGTAAAAACCATTTTCGATTGTTGGTCCAATTCCAAATTTCATTCCTGGATATATAGCTTCAAGTGCTTCTGCCATAAGGTGTGCGGATGAATGCCAGAAAGCATGTTTTCCTTCTTCTTCTTCCCATTTGTGAAGCTTGATGCTTGAATCCTGATTAATTGGACGAGTTAAATCCCACAATTCGTTGTTAACAGTAATTGATAAAACAACATTTGCAAGCCCTTCGCTAATACTTTTTGCAATTTCATAACCAGTTATTCCGGCAGGATATTCTCTTACAGAATTATCGGGTAGAGTAATTTTAATCATCTTAATTTTTTTTTAAGAGTGCAAAGATAATTTATTTCTATGTAATATTGAATATTATATTTCTAAAATTCCTGAATTTGAACTGTGTGTAACAATGGTCTGAACAAAATGAGGATTATCTGAAAAACCGATTTTCATAATTTGTTCAATTTTTTGAGCATTATTATCGTTACAAATTGCGATTACAGAAGAACCTCCGCCACTAATTGTAAAACCATAAGCACCAGCATTAAGTACTTGTTGCTTTATTTCCCAATACGATGGAATTGCTGCTCCACGAACTGGTTCTGCAATATGATCAACGTTTATTGCATTGCCAAATTCTACAATGTCTTTTGTATGTATAGCATGTATAACTCTCGAACAACGAGCCATTTGTTCTTTTAGTTTTTCTTGTCCAATTTCATAAGTAATAAATCCTCTCGTTGTACGCTGGCTTTTCTTAATAACTGCTAGTACTGCAGTAAATCTAGGAATTTCTAATTTTAAAACGTCAACAGGATTGTAACTTTTAATGAGTACGAATCCGCCAAGCATTGCTGCTGCAACATTATCGGCATGAGGCGAACCTCCTGAAGCAACTTCGCCTAATCTGGCAAAATCTATTAATTCGTTGTTGTTTAAACCTAAGTCTAATAATTTATTTATTCCATAAATACAGGCTGAGGCAGATGCTCCAGTTGTTCCAAGACCGCCTCCGGATGGCATTGTTTTAATTATTTTAATATGAACTCCTTGAACAATGTTTTTTCTTTTGAAAAGTTCGGAAATTGCTAAACTGCCTGTGTTTTCTGAAATATCAATAGGAATATTCTGAGTGTTTCCAATAATTTCCAACGAAATTTTATCAGAATTGTTTAACGAAAGTTCAAATTCATCATAAGGTTCTTCGAGTGCGAGGGCAAAAATATCGTAACCAGGACCAACGTTGGCACTAGTTGCAGGGGCTTTTAAGTATATGCTGTTCATAGTTAGCAGTTTGTTTGTTGTTTGTTGTTTGTTGTTTGCTACGCAATTAACTCTAGAATATAAATTTCCAAATTATAATAATCCTTTTTCAATCATTATTGATTTTAGTATTTTAGTTTTTGCTTCGCTTAATGGAGTAAGTGGCGAACGATGCCATCCAGCCGGAAGCCCCATAATGTTTAACGCCATTTTTGCTGCCATCGGATTTGATTCAAATCTTAGGGCTTCAAAAAGAGAATAATATTCGTAGTGACTCTTTTCTGCTTCTGCAAAATTTCCAGACAATGCATGATTTGTCATTTCTGCCATTTGTTTTGGAATAATATTTCCTGCAACTGTAAATGTTCCTGCACCACCAAAAGCTATTATGGGATATGCAGTTGTATCTTTTCCTGTGAAGACACAAAATTCATCATCTTTGGTCAAGTAAAGAATTTTGGCAAGATGATCCATTTTTTTATTTCCATCTTTTATTCCTATAATGTTTGGATGTTTCGCAAGTTGACTAGTTGTTTCTGGCAACATATCAACTCCAGTTCGTTCGGGTGCATTGTGTAAGACAATTGGAAGTGGTGAAAAATCAGCAAGTTGAGTGTAAAATTCAATTAAGCCTTCTTGTTTTGGGAGTACAAAATATGGAGTAAATACAGAAACATAATCGGCTCCAATATCTGCAAATTTTTTAACTCTTTCTTTTGCATTCCACAAACTTGCAGAACAAGCATCGGGAGCAATAATTGCTTTACCTTTAGCTTCTTCTACAATAATTTTCACAACTTTATAAACCTCCTCGTCGGTTAATAAATTGTTTTCTCCGGTAACTCCAAGGGGTGCAATACCATGAATTCCAGCTTCAACTTGACGACGAACCAATATTCTTAAACCATCTTCGTCTAACGATAAATCATCTCTGAATGGAGTGATTAATAATGTGTAAGCTCCTTTTAGCATAAATTTTATTTTAAGTTATTACAAAGAAAATTATAATGAAAGTCAATAGCAACTAAAATTGAAGGAAAGTTTAAAGTTAAAAGGTTAAAGTTAAAAGAGGAAGGGTAAAGGTTAAAGTTTTTTGTAGTTTTATTCAATTTTGATAAATCTCTGTTCGTCAATATTATAGTTAAAAATTTCGCCAGTTTCAATAATATAGTACCATCCAAGAATATTTAATTCTTTTTTTGCGTATTTTTCTTTGATGTAGGGGTATGAAAATAGATGGTTCATTTGCTCAATTATGTTTAATTGCTCTGTCATCCATTCTCTTTTTGCAGGCTCGTTGTGAATGTTTGGTTCAAGATTTATTTTGTCTTTTACACTTTTTGCAAGTTGTAGCCATTTACTTGTATGTGGAATATTTTTTAGCTGTTCTTCATCAAAAAATAGTGCATTACAGCCACCACAATTTGAGTGACCACAAATTAGTATATTTTCAACATTTAATGCCTTTACTGCAAACTCAATAGCTGATGTGGTTGCTAAAAAGTCATCAGATTCTCTATAAAATGGGACTAGGTTTGCAATATTTCTAATTACAAATAAATCGCCTGGTAAAGTTTTGGTAATTAAATTTGGAACAATTCGTGAATCAGAACATCCAATAAATAACGTGTGTGGAGTTTGTTTTTTGCTGAGATTTTCAAACAATTCTTTGTGTTCATGAAAATCTTTTGCATTAAATTCTTTTACACCATTAAATAGGTATTCCATATAATTAGTGTTTTTTCAGTATAAGACACTTTTTTTATTTTATTTATTCAATTAAACATACTTTTTCATAAATTCTGGCAATAATGCTTCAAATTTCTTTACAGTCTCATCTATAGTTGAAAAATATTCACCGCCTGCTGCGTTTAGGTGACCACCTCCATTAAAATGTAGTTTTGCAAACTCATTAACAGGAACTTTTTCTTTTGACCGGAAAGATATTTTAACGTGATCCTTTTTTTCGATAAATAAAGCAGAAAAAGTAATATTTTTCATGCTAAGAGGATAATTTACAAATCCTTCGCTATCGCCTTTAGCAAACTTGAATTTATATACATCTTTGGTTGATATTACAATATATGCCGCTTTTGATTCAGGCATTACAACCATTTTATTCAAAAGACAGTGACCAAGTAATCTTGTTCTTTCTTCAGAATAATTATTAAAGACTTTATTACGAATATCGTCGAAATTTATGCCTTTTTCGAGCAATGCACCTGTTGTTCTGAATGTACTTGGACGATAAGCATTTACACTAAATGAAACTGTATCTGTTAACAATCCCGTAAATAAACATTCAGCAGAATTTTTATCAATATGATGAGTCATTTGGCAAGTGCTTACAAACTCAAAAATTAATTCCGCAGTTGAGCTTACATCAATTGTTGAAACTTTAAAATCAGTAAAATCAGAAGGATCTGGATGATGATCGATTAACACTTTTGGCGTTTTTAAATCCCTTACAACTTCATCAACACCAGAAATTCTGCTTAAATCGTTAAAATCAAGAAAGAAAAGTAATTCTGCATTTTTGATTATTTCTGTTGCAAATTCTTTATTATTGTCAAATCTTATAACAGATTCATTTCCAGGCAACCATCTTAAAAACTCAGGATAATCATTTGGGATTATAACAGTGGCATTTTTGTTCATATTATTTAAAACATGATAAAGTCCAAGAGCAGAGCCTATTGCATCTCCATCAGGATTCCGGTGTGAAATAATTACTATATTATTTACGCTATCGCAAACTTGTTTAATTTCGGAGAAAATATTAATATCTATACCTTTCAATGTAATTCAATTTTATAATTAATGATAATAATTTACTTTTGTAAAATTAGAATATAATTTAGAAATAAAAATATGAATGGAAATTTAACTTTTACAATGATTAAGCCTGATGCAATGCAAAGAGGCTTTATGTCGAAAATTTTAGACAAAATTACTGATACTGGCTTTAAGGTTAAAGCTATGAAACTTACAAAGTTATCGAAAGAACAAGCTCAACAATTTTATGGTGTTCACAAAGAAAGACCTTTCTTTAACGATTTAGTTGAATATATGAGCTCAGGTCCAATTGTAGCCGCAGTTTTAGAAAAAAACAATGCTGTTGAAGATTTTAGAAAATTAATTGGAGCAACTGATCCAACTAAAGCCGACGAAGGAACAATCCGTAAAATGTATGCAGAATCAATTCAGTACAATGCAGTACATGGCTCTGATTCTGACGAAAATGCGATGATTGAAGGTAATTTCTTTTTCTCAGCTAGAGAACGCTTCTAGAAGCTCAAAGCCCAAAGATAAAAGATAAAGGTAAAAGTTGGCTAAATGAAATGCTGACTTTTACCTTTTTTTATCAGTTTATAATTTAGTTACATAATTTTTAAAAATACCTTAACTTTTGTTAGGGTATTTTTTTTGAAAATGGAGTTCTAAATATGAAAGTTGGAATTTGATGGGTATTTTGCCTTATTACGGAAAAGTTGCTCCATCCCGATGCATCGGGAAACCGCTCCGATAAATCGGAGTGGTGTGAGAGAAAAGTAACGAACTATTGTGATAAAGTACTAGCAACACTTAAAAGTAGCACAATCAATCCAAGTATAAAAACTAATTTCACCAAATTAAGAGAGAGCTTTTGTAATACACTTTTTTTAATAGCAGATGATTCCTTATTTATTTTTTTTGCCAATATTAAATTTCTAAATAAATGAATAAAAATCATCAAAAACACAAATATATGTTTTAAAATTAATAGTAAAATCCAGTTATTCCAACTACTTAATCCATTATATATTGGCATGTTAATAATTGATAAACCTACTCCTGTTATAACTAA
>Ga0154347_1133_pt3 | contig 17803 bp, 15 predicted proteins | sample RifGroA2_FD_115875 | JGI IMG/M metagenome (GOLD analysis project Ga0154347, IMG submission 115875) | Bacteroidetes bacterium GWA2_31_9
AAATATCGATATTATTGCTCCAATTTTAAGTTCAATATCTGTATTGGATTCTAATACTATAAGTCTTACGTTTTCAGAAGTAATTAATCCTAATTTTGGAATTTTAAAAACTAACTATTTTGCAAATAATGGAATAGGAAACCCAGATAGTGTTATAATATCTCAAAATACTGTTACCCTTAATTTTTTAAATAGCTTTACTGAGGGGCTTGAAAACACTTTGACAATTGCTAATATTTCAGATTATTGTAGTAATGATACCTCAAATATATCTGATAATTTTAAATATTTTCTATTACATCCTTATGATATAGTTATTAATGAAATAATGGCAAGCCCAGATTCTACACTTGGCTTAACAAAATATGAATATTTAGAATTATATAATAGAACAAATCATCCGATCGAATTACATAATTGGACTTTATTAATTGGGATAAAATCTGTGATAATTCCTAGCACAAAAATTGACACAAATGGATATTTGTTGATATGCTCTAGTTATGCTTATGATGAGCTAGTTAATTATGGCAATACTGTTGGGATTTTTAATATTCCAGCTTTAGTTAATACTGGAAGAACAGTTACGATTACTGATAATAATAATACTGTAATTTCAAGTGTAAGTTATACCGATAAATGGTATGGCGATCCTTCAAAAAAAGAAGGTGGTTGGTCTCTTGAAACTATTGATCCAAACAATTATTGTGGAGGTATTTATAACTGGAAAGCATCAAACGATGAAAGAGGAGGAACTCCCGGAGAAGCTAACTCTATTTTAGCATCAAATATTGATACAATTAAACCCGAACTTGAAACAGTTTTAGTTTATAATGACAAAACGCTATTGGTTCATTTTTCAGAAGTAATTAAACCTCAAGTTGCTGTATCAATTTCAAATTATTCAGTTTTAGGATATAGTATTGATTCAGCTGTTGTAGATATTAATGATGGAAGCTTTGTATTTCTTTATTTTAATAATTCGTTTGCAATTGGTGTTGAAAATCAATTAAATATTCAAACTATTTACGATCAATGCGATAATTTACTTTTAAGCGATTCGGCTAAATTTACTTACAATAAAGTTTATCCTTACGATTTAATTATTAACGAATTAATGATTGATGAAGACCCAGTAGTTGGTTTGCCAAAATTCGAATATCTTGAATTGTATAACCGAACATCACACGATATTGATTTAATTGGCTGGACATTTACAGGCTCATCATCAAAAGAAATTCCATTTGCAAAAATACAAGCAGGTAGTTATTTATTATTATGCAATACTAATAATGTAAGTGCATTTCAATCTTTTGGAAATGTTGTAGGAATTACAAGCTTTTCGCTTGCTAACACTGGACAATCAGTAACTATTAAAGACTATTATGGCGAAATTATTCATTCAGTTACTTATACAGATAAGTGGTACAATAATACATATAAAGACGATGGTGGCTGGTCGCTCGAATTAATTGACCCAAATAATCCATGTGGTGAAATGTCGAACTGGACAGCTTCTGTTAATCAAAAAGGTGGAACTCCTTGTGCAAAAAACTCTGTTTTTGCTACAAATCCTGATTTAACCCAACCGACTTTATTACGAGCCTTTGTCTATAATCTTTCGAGTAACGACACATTAAAAGTTTGGTTTAACGAACCATTAAAAGAATCCACATTAACTGATAAAACTTATTATAGCGTTGATAATGACTTTGGAAACCCAATTTCGGTTATTCCTATAGAAAATCAATTTTATTCAGTATTACTTGTATTTGACACAGCATTTAGTAAAGGGATAATTTACAAACTAACTGTTAAAGATTCAATTACAGATTGTGTAGGAAATAAAGTTTCAGTTGATAATAGTTGTCGTTTTGCAATTCCCGACACTGCAATTCCAAAAGATATAATTATAAATGAAGTTCTTTTCGACCCACTTGGCGATGGTGTCGATTTTGTTGAATTATATAATAATTCTGATAAAATTGTTAGTTTAAGAGACCTCAAACTAACTAATAGAAGTGGGAGTACACTAGAAGATAATGTTGAAATTATTTCTAGTGAAGACTTTTTGTTTTTCCCGGGCGAGTTTAAAGTAATAACTACTTCGCCCGAAATGGTTCAAAGTCAATATACTTGTCCTGATAAAAAGGCTTTTGTAAAAGCAGTTGGAATGCCAACATATAGCAATACAGACGGAGCAGTTGTACTTGTCGATACATGGATGAATATTATTGATGAAATGACTTATACCGATAAAATGCACTATGCACTTTTAGTAAGTGTAGATGGAGTTTCGCTTGAACGCATTAACTATAACAGACCATCTGATGATGAAACAAACTGGCACTCAGCAGCCGAAAATATTGGATTTGCGACACCAGGCTATAAAAATTCGCAATATTCCGAAAATATTGAAAATACAAGCGAGTTATTGATAACTCCAGAGATTTTTTCACCAGATAATGATGGCTATAATGATGTATTGAATATTTCATATAAAATGGATAATTCGGGTTATGATGCAAGTATTTCGATTTACGACTCCAGAGGCCGACTTGTAAGAAAACTTGTTCAAAACGAATTGCTTTCACTTGAAGGTATTTTTTCATGGGATGGATTAACAGATGCCAGAACTAAAGCCGGAATAGGAATTTATATAATTTATTTTGAGGCTTTTGACTTAACCGGAAATGTTATTAAACGAAAAGAACACTGTGTTCTGGCTACTAAATTTTAATTATTTAGAGTTTGTCCATAATATCCGATTTACTCATATATTATTTTATTTTCAAAGGTATTTCCCGAAGTAAATTCAGGACGAGCTGTTAGGTCACTTCGCTTAGTTCGTGAGCTCACTTCGTTCGGTTCTTCGTTATTCTCGAACCTTAAAATGGATTTAGTCCAAAGATTTAAGTAATTTAATATTGAATTAGATAATTACTACCTTTGACACTTTAAAACATTTTTAAATAAAACTGCCTAAATCTAAATTAGCAAAAATGATTTCTCCAGAAACAACCACGCAAACACCATATTCAGAATTTTTAAATTCATTCAAAAACGCATTACAATGTGCATTTTACGAAAGAGATAACATCGAAAAATTTATTCAAAAAAGAGGTTTTCCGGCTTTAGTATTACGAAATATTATGGCAGAGAATCCCTTATCGGTTGCAATTCCTAAAGAATATGGAGGAAGAGGTGGAAAAATAAAGGAAATTCTTGGAATTATTGAAGCATCTTCTTATGAATCACTTCCTTTGTCGTTAACATTCGGAATTAATATTGGCTTATTTATAGAGCCTGTTGCTAAGTATGCACATGACTTTGTAAAAAAAGAAATTTTTTATAGATTTATGAATCAGCAAAATATGGGCGGACTTATGATTACTGAACCCGATTTTGGAAGTGATGCGTTAAATATGCAAACTACAAATGTTAAAGTTGGCTCAAATTATCATGTAAAAGGAATTAAACATTGGCAGGGACTAACCGGTATGGCTGATTATTGGTTAATTACATCACGTAAAAAACACGAAAATGGCGATTTGGGTCGCGATATAGATTTTTTTATTTGCGATGTTCAACAACCAAATCAGAAAATAATTGTTGAAGAGTATTATAACAATATTGGGCTTTATCCAATTCCTTACGGAAAAAACTTAATCGACATTCAAGTTCCTGAGCAAAATAAACTTAAGCCAGAATCAACCGGATTAAAATTGATGATGGATTTATTGCATCGAAGTCGCTTTCAATTTCCGGGAATGGGAATGGGATTTATTCACCGAATGTTAGATGAATCTATAAAACATTGTAATTCTCGAATTGTTGGAGGAAAACCATTAATGGCACTTGATCAAGTTCAATATCAGGTTGCAAAAATTCAAAGTGCATTTACAGTTGCATCAGCTATGTGTACACGAAGTTCACTTTTTAGCGGATTAGATACTAATCTTGCATCTTCGGGAGTTGAAGCAAATAGCATGAAAGCCTATATCACAGATTTAATGCAGGAATCGGCTCAAACATTAACTCAACTTAATGGTGCTAATGGATACAAAGCAGAAAGTGTTGGCTCAAGAGGAATCATAGACTCACGACCTTTTCAAATTTTTGAAGGTTCAAACGAAATGCTTTACACCCAAATTTCTGAAATGATTCTGAAAATGATGATTCAGAAAAAAACTATGAATCTTATTGATTTCTTAAAAACCTACGATTTAACTCATAACTCAGCAACATATTTTAAAACTTTCTTAAACTTTAATATTGATAATAATTTGCCTCAACGAAAAATTGTTGATTTAGGAAGAATTATAAGCCGTGTAGTTGCCGCAAATCACGTTGTTGACCTTGGCGAAAAAGGATTTAATGCAGAATTAATTAGAGATAGCTTAGAAAATTTAAAACATGATGTTTCGAACTTAGTAAATTCATATAAGTTTCATTCAAATATATCGCCAGTTGAGGAGTATTTGGATAAAAGTTCTTGGTTGGAGTTTTGTGATTAAAATAAAACCAATAAGTTTTGAAAATAATTTGTTAAGTTTGGAGCATGTAATTGGTTTGTATTTGATTATATTTTTGAAAATGAGGAAATATAGCTTTAAAACTTATAACGAAAATTGCTTGTAGTTACAAACAACAGGGGAACAAATATAATTGTAATAATAGAACTCTATTATGGTATTGTAATTGAAACAACAACCAAATAATTAAACTCATTATATTTATTACATTTGTATTTGAAAGAATGAAAAATAAAAAATTAACATCTATAAAAAAATTTTACTTTTTAGAATATTTCGATATTCTTCTTAAAAGTCTTAAGTTTTCACCAGATGAAGATGTTGCTTTTTTTTACTTCATAGATTTAAAAGATAAAAATAAATTAGGAGAATCCAGATACAAAAAAATTAACCCAATAGTTGAAGAATTAAGCAGTTTACGAGTCTATCATTATAAATATACATTTTTAGAAGTTATTGAAGAGTCTAAATTTTTAAAACTTATTTGTAAAGAAAAAAAAAGTTACTATTTAACTGAACTTGGCACTAAATTATTGAATATAAGCATTAATGAGGGAATAGAAAAGTTTAATTATGAAATATTTCTTTTGATGGAAGAAAAATTACAGGGATTTTATTATTTAATAGAATCTTGTTACAAAACTAACCAATCAAAAAATGGATTACTGATTTTTCCTATATATTCACCACTAAAGTTAAATATGACTAAAAATGAAATAGTTAATAATAGTGATATTACCACATACTTAAATTCTTTACAAAAAAAAATAGAAGAGGATATAAAATTGCATTTGGGAAAAAAAATTGACTTAGACGTCGCAAATAATGATCTTAAAATTCGAATTGAAAAATCGGGATTAATAAATCAAGAAAAAAACAGTGATAGTATATATTTAAATTATAATAAAATCCTTAAAAGAATTAGAGATTTTTGGATAAATTATTTTTTAAAAGAAATTTATAAATTTGATTTAAGTTTAAGTTATTTTGAACTATGGGTTTATCGTGCAAAACAATTAGGTATTATTAATACTCACGAATTTTATCCAGGATTTAATGGAAAAATAGTTTACCCTATTTCATTAATTATGAAAGAAAAAGCTAGTACTGACTTCAAAAAATTATATACATATAATAATGGAAATAACCTTTATGCCCATATCCCTAAATGGAAAGAAAACCAACACAATTTTGTTGAAACATTATTTGAGTCGTACCACGATATCAAAGCAAAATCAAAAAGTTATTTTATTAATCTGGCTGACTTAAGAGATATGGTATGTTTTAAAATGAAGATTTCAGAAAGAACATTTACAGAATTTTTAAAAAAGGCATATTTACTCAATTTGAGAAATAATTTAAAAATTAAAATTTCGCTTGAAACTGATAAAATTCCTTTAGAAAAAAAAATGGAATATTTAAAACGGGAACCTGTTCTAATTGGAGGTAAATTAAAAAATATCATAGCTATTGAACTAAAAAAATAAAAACACAATGGAAAATCTAATTAATAAACTGACACAAAAACCAAGTGAAACTGTAAACTTATCAGAAAAAGGCAGATTCGAAATTTATAATCTAAGCGAAAATCCTTTTCCAAGAAATCCATTTGTGAATAAGACTTCAACAGAAGATAAGCTAAATGGTAATATTTTTGAAATAGCAATTAGAGAAAAGGAATTTACAAAAATTAAAAATTATTTTTTGAATGTACCACAATCAAACCCCGACCATTTTCGGCTTGGCTTTATAAATGACACCTCTTATATTGGGAGAGGCAATGGAAAATCTGCATTTTTAATCAATCTTTTAAAAAAAATCAATGAAAATTATTGCCTTGATTTATCTGAAAGTAAAAATAAATGCTTTGGCGTTTTTGCAGCACCTGAAGGTGGTGGTAATATTAAAACATTTGACAAATTTGTTGATTTAATTTTTGATTCTATAATTGAAAGTAATATAATAAATACTTCCCTTGCAATTATACGTTTAGATATTCTTATTAAAATGGGAAAACAAGCTTTGCTACAAAATTATTCCGAAGATAATTTAATAATGAATCTTAATTCAAGTAGTTGGTTTAGTGATAACAATATTGACTTATATGAATTAAATGAGGGGATAAAACGGAATGATTTTTTTAAAAATTTACCAAGTGATTTCCCAATATATAATAAACGAAGTCTTTTTTCTGAATTATCAAACCAAAACACTTTTTTAGATTATTATAAAAAAATAAGAAAGGATAACGAAAAAAATGATTTTATATTTACTCATTTAATTGAGTTGTTTCTTGTTGCAGGCTTTAACGGAGCTTATATATTGGTTGATGATTTTGAAAGAGTTGTAGAATTTCAAAGTGCAACACAAAAAAAAGATTTTTCAACTCAAATAAGAACAGTTCTTTTTGATGGTATTTATATAAATTCAAAAATCGGTTTTTACAATTTTCTTCTAGCACTTCATGCAGGTGTTCCAAGATTATTAGCTGAAGCATGGAGTGAATCTGGAATGGAAAATAGAGTTCCTTTAAATCCTCAAATAGAATCAAATAATTTAATTGCATTTGAGAAACTAAATGAAAAACATGCAATTATGTTGATTAAAAAATATTTAGAACATTATAGAATAAAAAAAACAACAAAAGAAGATGAATTACTACCATTTACTGATAAAAGTATAAAATTAATAGGTGAATTTTCTGAATATAATGCATCCAAAATTTTAACATTTGCTCATCAGGTTATTGATAAAGCTTCATCAGAAAAAATAGAATTAATTGACGATAAATATATAAGAAGTTATAAAAATGATAGTAAAGATTTTGTTATTGAAACAACACCAAAGAACATTACTACAACATCTACAATTGATTTAAAGAAAAAAGCTAAAGTTAAAAAGAAATGAAACATTGTTTGAATAAGGAACAAATTGATTTTTTTTTGAAATATTTTTTCAATAATAATAATGAAGATAATGATGTAGTATTGATTGTAGAAAATTCAAAACAATGGATTGATCAAATTTTTATTTTAAATTATCTTGTTACTCAAATAATTCAAAAGAAAATTAAAAAAGGAAATTTACCCAATAATTTTATTGAGAAATTATATTCTTTGAAAGATGTTGGAGATATAGTAATTGATGAAATTGATGTAAATTTTATTGAATTTATTTTTAATCACTTAAGTGTTTCGAATGAAATGATAGACAACTTAATATATTACAAAACGAAACAAATCAATTATGATTATAGTGGACAGATTCGTTATTGATACGGTTTCTCTTATAAATTATTTCAATATTTTATTTGATGAGGAAGAAAAGATTTCAAAGGAGGCAAGAAGAATAATTAATAGTGGATTTGATTTGTATTCTCCTATCAAATTGATTATTCCAAGCACTGTTTTTATAGAATTGCACACAAAATTCATTAAAGATGAAGAGTTTGCAAGAAAAATCTATTATGAAGTTATTTTTAAAATAAAAGAATCCCGTGATATAGAAATAAAACCACTTGAAAAAGAAGTTTTAGAAGAGTTTATTAAAATTGATGATAGTATTGTTTCACTTGAACATAATGATAAGTTAATTCTATCAGCTGCAATCCAGTTAAAATGTTCATTAATAACTATTGACCCTAAAATAATTTCTTATGTAAATAAGACAAAGGTTATTCCTAGTGTTATTCAATAGAATTAAGAAGACATTCAAAAGCGATTCCCTCATTAAGGTTACCATCTGCATTGCAAAATTCTCAACAGAAAATAACCATTTTTTCTAATCAAGTAGATATTTTTTAATAATTTAATATTTGCGTTTCCTATTTTTTAAAATGCAATTAACCACTTAATAAATATTTCACACAAAACAATTAAAATCCTACATTTGCACAAACATTAAAATTATGCAAATTAAAATAGTTAATCGCTCAAAACACTCAAACCCTGAATACAGTACAGAATTTTCGGCAGGAATGGACTTGAGAGCAAATCTCGAAACTCCAATTTTACTTAAACCATTAGAACGAAAAATGATTCCTACCGGTTTATTTATCGAACTACCAAAAGGTTATGAAGCACAAATTCGTCCACGAAGCGGATTGGCAATTAAAAAAGGAATTTCAGTTTTAAATTCACCAGGAACTATTGATGCCGACTACAGAGGCGAAATAAATGTGATTATAATAAATCTTTCAAATGAAGAATTTATAGTTAACGATGGCGAAAGAATTTGCCAAATGGTAATTGCAAAACACGAATCTGTGGTTTGGCAACAAGTTGAAGTATTGCAAGATACAGTACGAGGCGCAGGAGGATTTGGACACACTGGAACGAAATAAGAAAAAGAACCAAGACCCAAAATCCAAGCCCCAAATTCAAAGAAATTAGGATATTAGCTGACTTTATTAACCTTGTAAACATTTCAATAACAACAAACTATAAACTACAAACATCAAACAAAAAATGAAAATAATAATCCCAATGGCTGGTATGGGCAAACGAATGAGACCCCACACACTTACAATTCCGAAACCATTAATTCCGGTTGCCGGAAAGCCAATGGTTCACCGTTTGGTTGAAGAAATTTCAAAAGTTTCTGCCGAAAAAATTGATGAAATTGCATTTATAGTTGGTCATTTCGGTAGCGAAGTCGAAAAATCGTTATTAAAAATTGCTCAAGACCTTGGTGCAAAAGGCTCAATTTATTATCAAGACGAACCTCTAGGAACTGCTCACGCAGTGTATTGTGCTGCTCCGAGTTTAACCGGAAAAACAATAATTGCTTTTGCCGATACATTGTTCGATTCGGATATTAAAATTGACGATAATCAGGAAGCAGTTATTTGTGTTCAAAAGGTTAAAAATCCTGAAGCTTTTGGAGTTGTAAAAACCAATGAAAGTGGCTTAATTACTGACTTTATCGAAAAGCCAAAAACTTTTGTTTCAGACATGGCAATAATCGGAATTTATTACTTCAAAGATGGCTTAAATTTAAAATCCGAACTCGAATATTTATTGAAAAACAACATTCAGGTAAATGGCGAATTTCAACTTACCGATGCTCTGGAAAACATGAAAAACAAGGGAGTTAAGTTTTACCCGGGAGTTGTAAAAGAATGGCTCGATTGCGGAAATAAAGACTCAACAGTTTATACAAATGGTCGAATTCTGGACTTAAAACGAAACGAAAAGCTAATATCTGATTCGTTAATTAAAGTTAACTCTGTAATAATTGAACCATGTTTTATTGGCGAAAATGTTAATATTGTAAATTCTGTTATCGGACCTTATGTTTCGATAGGGAACAATACTAAAATAAATAATTCGTTGATAAGCAACAGCATAATTCAAAACAATACACAATTAGAAAATGTTACTGCAAATAACTCAATGATAGGCAATTTTGTAAATATTAAAAACAATGTTCAGGAGCTTAATGTTGGCGATTATAATACTTTAATGATTAATTGTTAATGATTAACTATTTAGGATTACACTGCGTAGCAACCTCAAACTTGAAACTTCAAACCTCAAACATGAAACTACAAACAAGTTAACAATGAAAATAAGCTTTTTAATATTTCTACTTTTCATAATATCGGCAAATTCATTTTCGCAGAAAAAGATTAAATTGACTGAAAATGAACTCAATGAGTTTAATTCTATGTTTTTTGATGCAAATAAGCAAAAAATGCTTGGCAACTTTGACTTGGCAGAAAAATTATTAAAAAAATGTATTGATATTTATCCCCTAAGTGCTGATAGTTATTACGAACTTGCAAATATTTACTTTTATAGCGATAAACTTGATTTAGCATTTATAAGTGCAAAAAAAGCTGTTGATATAAATGAAGAAAACTATTGGTACAGATTATTTCTTGCAAACCTTTATCAGAAAAAGGGCGAATTTGCTAAAGCAGCCGACGAAGTAAAAACTATTATCAAGCAAACCCCCGACGATATTGACTTATACAAAGATTTATCTCTGCTTTACAGTGCTGCAGGAGATTCAAAAAATGCAATAAATGTACTTAATCAACTTGAGAAAAAAATTGGAATTAACGAAGATGCATCGCTCGAAAAAGAAAGAATTTATATTAATAGAGGAGAATACGAAAAAGCTTTAAACGAACTTCAAAAACTTAACGAAGCATTTCCGTCTGAGCCAAGATATTTGGGTTTACTTGCCGAATTATATATGGGTTTAAAACAATTCGACAAAGCAGAGCAAATTTTCTCTAAAATTAATGAAATTGACCCTGCTAACGGAATCAATCACTTATCAATGGCAGATTTCTATCGCATGAAGGGCGACAACGACAAATCTTATGAAGAACTAAAATTAGCTTTTCAAAGTACTGATGTAAGCGTCGATTTAAAAGTTCAAATGTTGGTTTCTTTTTTCTCGGTTTCATCAGTTACAACAGAGTTAAATACACAAGCTTACACATTATTACATCTTTTACTTCAAACTCATTCAGAAGATGTTAAAGCACATACAATTTATGCCGATTATCTTAACCGCGACAAACGTTATTCTGAAGCAAGAGACGAATTCCGATTTGTTCTGAAAACAGAAAAAAGCAAATACATGATTTGGGAACAATTGCTTTATATTGATTTAGAAATGCGTGATTTTACTTCACTTTACAACGAATGTACAGAAGTAATTGAACTTTTTCCAACTCAGCCATTACCATATTTGTTTAAAGGAATTGCCACAAACGAAATGAAAAAATATCAAGAAACAATTGATATTATTAGCCCTGCTATTGATTTAACTGACGAAAAAAGCATCAAAACCCAGATGTTTACCTACATTGCCGAAGCATACAACAAACTGAAAAACAATCAAAAATCTGACGAGTACAACGATAAAATATTAGAGCTTGATTCAAATAATGTAATGGTTTTAAATAATTATAGTTATTATCTTTCTGTGCGTGGCGAAAATCTAGATAAAGCCGAAAAAATGGGAAAAAAAGCCATTGAACTTGACCCTGAAAATTACACTTATCTTGATACTTATGCATGGGCATTGTTTAAAAACAACAAATTAACAGAAGCAAAAGAAATAATTGAAAAAGCTATGCTGTTGGGTGGCGATAAAAATGCAGTTATAATCGAACATTATGGCGATATTTTATTCAAATCGGGCGACGCAAACAATGCAATTTTACAATGGGAAAAAGCACTTGAAAAAGGCAAAGGTTCAGAATTGCTTGAACAAAAATTAAAAGAGAAAAAATTAATTGAATAATTCCCGAATGAACTATAATATATCTCGTTTTGCATTATTTCTTATAACAATCTTCCTTCTATCGTCTTGCTGGACTTCAAAAAACATTACAACAGAACCAACTCCAGTTTCTCCAGCAGTTTATTTTCTTGACTCTGTTAAAAGTAATTATTTAGATTTCAATACACTATCTATTAAATACAATTCAAAATTTGAATCTGAAAAGAAAAATCTTTCATTTTCAGGACAAATCAGAATAAAACACGATAGCATTATTTGGATTTCTGTTTCACCAGCAATGGGAATTGAGGCTATGAGACTTGTTTTTACTCCTGATAGTGTAATGCTTCTCAATAGAATCGACAACAGCTATTTAACAGATTCTTACGACATTGTAACAAAATACACACAAACTGAAATAAATTTTAAATTCTTACAATCATTGTTTTTAAACGAACTAATTCCTTATAAGTATAATGCTGATGTAAAAGTGTTGGACAATTACATTGTAAATTCTGATTCATCGCATATAATTCTGACAAATAACAATTCCAACATCAACGATTCGCTAAATAAAACGATTGTTCACATTATTTCGATTCTGAAAGACATTAAAAAAGTTGATAATATTTCAACTTACGACAATGCCTCAAACAGAAATATTAAAATTAATTATTCCGAATTCGAGAATGAAGAAGGAAAACAATTCCCGACAAATATTAATTTAGTTTTAAAAAACAAAGCCGATTTTATTAATCTTTCAATAAAATATAGTAAAATTACAAACGATAAAAACTTGAATTTTCCATTTAATATACCACGAAAATTTGAAAGAATAAATTATTGAAGAATTTAACGATTTAGAAATTTAGAAATTAGAGATTTAGGATTTGTACATTGGAACTATTCTGCGTAGCAACTTCAAACTCCTGCACTGAGGGAACTCGAAGTGTCAAACCTGAAACCTCAAACAATATTTAACAATGAACTCCAAACTTTCTGTTAATGAGAACCTTCTTTTATAACATCGTTTTTTTTTGTTTTATTTTCTTGCTCACAGCCAGCACTTTTGCACAGAGTAAAAAGGATTTAGAGAAAAAAAGACATCAAAATCAAAAAGATATTGAATATACCAATAAATTACTCAACGAGACCAAGAAAAATGCTGAATCGTCTTACAATAATCTTTTAATATTAAATCAAAAAATTACTCTCCGCCAAGATATCATTTATGGCATTACTGCTGAAATAAAGCTTCTTGATAGCAAAATTGATGATAACCGCATGGTTATTAATTCGCTAGAGGCTGATATGAAAAAGCTAAAGGAGCAATATGCAAAAATGATAATTCATGCATACAAGCACCGTAATTCTTTCGATAATTTAATGTTTATTCTAGCTGCCGATAATTTTAATCAGGCTTACAAACGCTTAAAATACCTACAACAATATTCTGAATATCGCAAAAAACAAGCAGAACTTATAAATAAAACTCAAACTGTTCTTAAATCAAAAATATCAGAACTAGAAGTTAAAAGGAGCGAAAAAGAAAATCTTTTAAAATCAAAGCAAGAAGAAAACATTATGCTTTCGCTTGAAAAATCAGAACAAGATAAAATTGTTACTTCGTTGAAAAACAAAGAATCAGAATTGAAAAAACAATTAGCCGAACAATACGAAACCTCAAAAAAACTTCAAAAAGAAATTGAACGAATAATTGCCGAAGAAGCCCGAAAAGCTGCCGAAAGAGCTAAAACAAAAACAACAACCAAAGCTAATGCAACAAGTTCATTTGATTTAACTCCCGAAGAAAAACTCATTTCAGATAAGTTTGATTCAAACAAAGGGCTTTTACCTTGGCCAACCGAACGAGGAATCATTACAGGGCTTTTCGGTGAACATCCTCATCCAGTATTAAGTAATATTACAATTTCAAATAATGGAATAGATATTTCAACAACTGCTGGTGCTGAAGCCAGAGTTATTTTCGATGGTGAAGTTAGTAAGGTTGTAACAATTCCAGGTGCGAATAAAGCAATTCTTATAAGACATGGAATTTTTTTCACTCTATATTCAAATTTATCAGCCGTTTCCGTGAAATCAGGCGACCATGTTACAACAAAACAATCAATTGGTAAAATTGAAACAGAAGGAAATAAAACCACTTTGCATTTCGAAATTTGGCAAGAAAGTAATAAGTTAAATCCTGCAATTTGGCTAACTAAAAAGCAATAAATTGAGGTTTGAGGTTGTTTGCGTTTAGGAAATTTATTAATCCATTTATTTTTAAAAGTTGCAGGAAATATGAGTTTATGATTTATTCTTAATTAATTGTATTTTTGTAATAATTAGTTTAATAATATACTCTCGAAAATGGTTAATGAAAATACTGATATTAACATTAATAAAGTTGTAAATCACTGGATACAAACATCTGATGAAGATTTTATTGCTATGCAAAGCCTTTATAAGTCAAAAGTTTATCATTGGTCTTTATTTCTTGGTCATATCACCATTGAAAAATTATTGAAAGCGTTATATGTTAAAACCAATTTAAAACATGCAATATTCACTCATAATTTATTTCGATTGGCGGAATTATGTAGTTTAGAAATATCTGAAGATATTGCAGATGATTTGACCACAATAACAACTTTTAATATTAATGCACGTTACGATGATTATAAAAAGGAATTCTATCAAAAATGCTCAAAAGAATATACTGAAAATTGGATTCAAAAAATTAAAGAAATAAGAAAATGGCTAAAGCAGAAATTATAGATATTGTAACCAAATATACAAAACTTGCTAAGCTAAATAATAACTTGCAAAAGGTTTTTCTTTTTGGGTCATATGCAAAAGGAACAAACAGAGAAGAAAGCGATATTGACATAGCTTTAGTATTTACTGACTTAAAAGACCCTATTGACATGCAAATTCAATTAATGAAACTAAGTCGCAAAATAGATAGTCGAATCGAACCTCATCCATACCGTCAAATAGATTTCAATTTTTCTAACCCTGTTGTAAGTGAAATTCTTACTTATGGTATTGAAATAAATATTTGAAATTAATTTTATTTCTAATAATGCTAAAGTTTGAAATATTTTTAAAATATCGCTTTTCAATAATTTGGGCAATTATAATTCTTATTTTAAGCGGATTATCTGGTGATACTGTCAATAAAATATCATTTATAAATATTCCGCATTTCGATAAAATTGTTCATGCAGGAATTTACTTTATTTTGTGCTCAATAATTATTTACGAATCAGGTTTTTTTAAATCAAAATATAGTTTTTCAACATTATTTACAATTTTATTAATTTCCATATCTTACGGTATTCTAATGGAAATCATGCAAGAATATGTTTTTATAAAACGCTCAAACGATTTATTTGATATAATAGCAAACTCAACTGGTGCTGTTTTTTCTATATTTGCATTTGTAATTTATAAGAAGAAGATAGATGTTAGAAAGTAAAAGATAGAATAAACACTTAACATAAAACTTAAAGCAAAAAAAATAACTAACAAAAAGAACAATAGAACATTAGAATAACTAATTTTTGAACTTCAAATCACAAACTTCTAACTTCTTCTTGCTCAAACCTCCTCAATATGAACAATATAAAAATGGTTGACCTTAAAGGTCAGTACGAACGAATCAAAAACGAAGTTGACAATGCAATAAAAAACGTAATTGATACAACTGCATTTATCAATGGTGGTGATGTTCAATTATTTCAAAGAAATCTTGAAAAGTATTTGAATGTTAAGCATGTAATTCCTTGTGCAAATGGAACCGATGCTCTTCAAATTGCATTAGCAGCCTTGGATTTAAAACCCGGCGACGAAATAATTACTGTTAGTTTTACTTTTGTTGCAACAGTTGAGGTAATTTCTCTATTGGGTTTAAAACCAATTTTTGTTGATGTAAATAAAAACGATTTCAACCTCAATATCGATTTGCTCGAAAAGGCAATTACGCCCAAAACAAAGGCAATTATACCAGTTCATTTGTTTGGTCAATGTGCCGATATGGAAAAAATAATGAATATTGCAAAAAAACATAAACTATATGTTATTGAAGATACTGCACAGGCTTTAGGTGCCGACTATACATTCAGTAATGACGAAGTAAAAAAAGCAGGAACAATTGGAGATATAGGAACAACATCATTTTTTCCCTCAAAAAACCTTGGCTGTTTTGGCGATGGCGGTGCAATTTTCACAAACGATGATAACATTGCAGAAGCTATCAGAATTTATGCTAATCATGGAATGAAGGTAAGATATTATCATCAAACAATTGGTGTAAATTCAAGATTAGATACAATTCAGGCTGCTGTGTTAAATGTAAAATTGAACTATCTTAATGATTATAATGTTGCACGTCAGAAAGTTGCGAACCATTATAACACCGAATTAAAAAATGTTGATTTTCTTGAAACTCCCGGCTTTGCTCCAAATTCGAATCATATTTTTCACCAATACACATTAAGAACAAAAAATATAAACAGGGACAATCTTCAAAAATACTTGCAAGAAAAAGGAATTCCAGCAATGATATATTATCCTGTTCCACTTCATTTACAGGAAGCATATAAATATTTGGGATTTAAAGCAGGTGATTTTCCTGTTACTGAAGAACTTTGCAAACGAGTAATCTCATTACCAATGCATACAGAATTAACTTCAGAGCAATTGTTTTTTATTACAGATACGTTGAAAGGATATAAAGAATAAGTTAATTTTTTGCTTTATTTTTAGGTCTATTCTCTTTATCTGTCCATTTAAGAAGAATTCTTCCAATATTTGTAGAATGCTGACTAATTTGCTTGAACATATCAAGTAGTTCAAGATGTGTTTTACTGCTTGTAACTGTCGCATCTACTTGATTCATCAATCTTATGTAGTGATTGCGTTCTAGTTCTAAATTTATTTCATTATATGATTTTAATTTTTTCTTTAATGTTTCGGCTTGTGCCAAATTAACGTTTTGGAAAACTTCAAAAGCTCTGTTAAATTGCTTAATAATCATAGAATGATAAGTAATTATTTCATTTTTTCCTTCCTCAGAGAAATCAAATTTTGCAGAATTCCAGCTTTTAGCTTTATTCATCAAATTAGTAGAAATAATATCTGCAATTTGTTCCAATTCTTTTACAGTAAACATTATTTGAAATGCTTCATCAACACGTTCTTTTTCAATTTTTTCCTTCGAAATCTGAATCAAATATGCATTAATTTTGTCTCTTAAAAAGTTAACTTCCTTTTCTTTATTTTCAATAGTAAAAAGTGCATCAATTTTTCTTTCGGTAAAAGGAACAATAATATCTTTAAGCATATCCTTTACAATATTTCCCATTCTTAATGTTTCCTGCTTTGCAAGATTTAACGCCAGAGCTGGTGTGTCAAGCATACTATTGTCGAGATATAATAGAGTACAAGGCTCTGCATCTTCAGGTTTGATTCTTTTTTCTGGAATTATACGATTAATAAACTTTGCAAAAAGATTTACAAATGGTAAAAACATTAATGTCATTAAAATATTAAAAATTGTATGTGCATTAGCCAATTGTCGAGGAACAATTTGCGAAAGCTGATTAGATGTTGCATTTGTTGTATCGGGCGAAAACCATTCTGCGAGTTTTGCAAAATAAGGAATCCACCATGCAAAAAGTAATACTCCAAGAATTTTAAATAAAGTGTGAGCAATTGCAACTTTTTTAGCTTCGGTGTTTGTGTTAATACTTGCAATTAGTGCTGTGATTGCAGTTCCAATATTTGAACCAAGTATAAGTGGTATTCCTGTCTCAAGATTTATAAAACCCTGCATCGAAAGTATTATAACGATTCCAATAAATGCTCCACTACTTTGAATTAAAGCAGTAGCTAGTGTGCCGGCTAAAATTCCAAGCAAAGGATTATCAAGTTTTACCAAAGAATCAATAAAAGGTTCGTAACTTCTCAGTGGTTCCATTGCTTCTGACATTACATACATTCCATAGAATATAATTCCA
>Ga0154347_1286_pt1 | contig 17772 bp, 10 predicted proteins | sample RifGroA2_FD_115875 | JGI IMG/M metagenome (GOLD analysis project Ga0154347, IMG submission 115875) | Bacteroidetes bacterium GWA2_31_9
CTATTGTTTCATTAGAAAAATTAAAATTATTTATCGCTCCAACATTTAGTACTAATCCAAAAATTGCAAATATTTTTTATCAAATGAAATTTATTGAGAAACGCAATTTAGGTATGCAAGAATTACTTGATTTTAGTAAAATTACTGGTTTGAAAAAGCCTATACTTGAATATAACGACCCATATTTAAGTGTAATTATATGGCGCATTATAGGTTTGAGAAATGAACCTGCTAGTGAAAATATTATTGAATTTGCTAATATTAATAAACTTTTTTCTAGTGGAGATTATGCCGAACATTATACTGTTTCGACAAAAACAGCATCAAGACATTTAAATAAACTTGTTAAAGACGGTGTTCTCGGTAGAGAAGGTGAAAAGAAAGGAACAAAATACTTTCTGAAGAAGAAAATATAAGGTAGATGGAAAAATTAAAATATCGGACATGTCCGATAAAACTGAGAAAACATTAAAAAATAGTATAAAAATATTGAACATATTTATAGACATGTCCGATAAAGTACTAAAAAAATTAATATAAAAGAGGATTTCTAAGAAGATAAAGAGATTCTTAAAGTAATTTTGATTGAAGAACAAGAAAAACTGAATCAGACATTTATCCTAACATTGAAAATCAATATTAAAATAATACGAAAAATAAAAATGAAAATTAAATATTTGATAATCGCTCTAATTGTTTGTTTAACTCAAATTACAAATGGGCAAAATATTGATAAAAATTTAACAGAATTTATTTCAATAAAAGATAGTTTATTAACTGTAGCACTTAATCATAGAGACACTATAGCATATAAAAAACAACTTAATGAATTAGAGAAAGTTGTTGAAAAATTAAATCTTTCAGAACAAGAAAAAAGTGATAAATATTTATCAAATTCATATTATAATTTTGCATGTATTTACTCTTTACTTAATGATAAAAATAATGCCTTAAAATATCTAGAAAAATCAAAATTTTATGATTATGGACACTTGCTCACAGATTCTGATCTTGATAATATTAGATACGAAGCACGTTTTATTGATTTCTTAAATGACGCTAAAAAGTTAACTCCTGATTATATTCAAATTTTAAAAAATGCAAAGCAGTATGATTTTAATGATAAACGTGAAATAAATAAATTTACTTATAAAAGTGAAAATGATTCGGATTTAGAACAAATAAGAACATATTTTAAATTAGATTCTGTAATTGGAGGTGGAAATGAAATTTCAAAAATTTTAAATCTTCTTCATTGGACTCACAATACTTTTCCCCATAATGGAATGATAGAAATTCCTGAGTACAGCAATACTTTTGATATGATGAAAGGTCAATTATCGCACCATGGAACTTTTGATTGTGGTTCTCTTGCTATGGTACTAAATACATGCTATTTATCAATGGGTTTTAAATCTAGACATGTAGTTTGTTTACCTAAAGATTCAACTGATATGGAATGTCACTCAATTAATACTGTTTTTTCAAAAACACTAGATAAATGGATTTGGATTGACCCTACAAATGATGCATACGTTATGGATGAAAAGGGTGAATTCTTAAGTATTGAAGAGGTCAGGGAATATTTAATTAATAACAAACCTTTAGTTCTTAACCCTGATGCAAATTGGAATCATGTTAATTCGATAATAAAAGAACAGTATTTATATCAATATATGGCAAAGAATCTTTATGCTTTTCATTGTTTTGCCAAAGGTGATGGAGGTAGTATAAGCAATTTATTGCTACCAGTTGAATATGAAGGAATAATTCCACGAATACGATCAAATAATCCGAAAATTACCAATAATCCAAATGTTTTTTGGGCAAAGCCAGAATAAATGATTCCCGAAATAGAAATAAGACCAATAGTTCCAGCCGATTTTCAGGATATTTTCAGAATTTATTCCGATAAAGAAATTTTGAAACTAACCGATAGTGCTTTACATCAGTCAATAGAAGATTCAAAAAACCTAATTAATTGGTTTTATAATGGCGAAAACAACAAGACACACATTTACAGAGGAGTAGTCTTGAAAAACGATAATATAATTATTGGAGTAGTTGGTCTTTATCATATCGACTGGAAACACTTATTTGCTTCAATTAGTTGTATCTTAGACAAAAAATATTGGCGAAAAGGAATTATGACTAAAGTTTTGAAAGAATTAATTGTATTTTCATTTGATGATATAAAGCTAAATAGGTTAGAAGCTCAGGTTTATGAATTTCACGAAGGCTCAGTTAATTTGTTTAAAAAACTCAAATTCAGCAAAGAAGCCTTACTTCGTAGAAACTTTTTGATTGATGAAAAATTTGAAAATTCATATTTATTCACTCTCCTAAAACATGAATATCAGGAAAATAAAGAATTTTATTGTGAAGAATAAAAATAAGGCTTATTTTTAATTGTTATGCAAACAATTTTAATCGCAACGACATTCGGTTATTGAGTTTAGACGAAACATAAGTCGTGAACTTGAATAATATAGTTTCAATTGCCACGACCTTTAGGTCGTGGATTTGAATAATGTATTTTAATACAGGGCTTTAGCCCTTTTAAGTGAAATTAAAAAAAATAAAATTAACTTTTGAAAAATTCATTTTTTATATCTGTTTTGATTTTTATTGCAATTCTATTTTTTTATAGTTGCGACACAGCCTACAATTCTTTAAGCAACAAAAATGTATCAAGTATTTACAATCCTTCTGGTAAAAAAATCACACCAGAAGTTTTGACTTACAATCTTTCAGACACAGTTACAAAAGTTTTTGTAAAAATTAATCCTGCTGAAGTTTTTGGCGAAAAAGCTGATACTGGCAATGTAATTGAAGCTCATTTATTTATTCACTACGCACTTTTAAATTCTTATAACGAAGTCGAAATTGTTGATAGTGCAACAATTGCCTTAAATATTGATAATTCAGTAAAAGAACCTTTTGTAACAACATTTCTTCTGAAAACGCCACAATTAAAAGAATATGTATTAGAAGTTGATATTTTAAATCAATTGAAAGTTGTAAAAAGTATTTTGTTTAAAGAAATTGACAAGTCAAAAGTTGGAGTAGAGCAAGATTATTTGATAAGTTCCGATTTATATAAAACAACTTTTTTCTTCAACTGGGTCAACAAAGATGTTACGGTAGATATTGCTACAGAAAGAGCAAATAATACAAAACTATTTGTAAGGTATTTCAAAAATATAAATCGAATGCCATCGCCACCATTCTCTCTTTCAAATAATAAGACAATTAACTTAAAGCCCGACAGTTCTTGGGAAATTTCTTTACTAGATTCATGTAAGTTGACAATTTCAAAAATTGGTTTTTACAAAATTTCAGCCGATAGTAGTGGTAATTTAGGTTTCACAATATTTTGTTTCAATAATAACTATCCACTTATCGAAACATCTGAAAAATTACTGCAACCGTTAAGATATTTGACTTCGGCAAAGGAATTTAACGAAATGGATATGTTTGCCGATAAAAAAAATGCAGTTGATAATTTTTGGATAAAATCAGCTGGAAGTACAAGCCGTGCAAAAGAATTAATTAGAATATTTTATAGTCGTGCAATTTTTGCAAATGTTTACTTCCTGAGTTTTAAAGAAGGCTGGATGACTGATAGAGGAATGATTTACATAATATTAGGACATCCATCAATAGTTTATAAAACCAAAAATGCCGAAAAGTGGATTTATACACAAAGCAGTGTAGGTAACTTGACTTTTATCTTTCAAAAGGTTGAAAATAAATTTACTGAAAACGATTATGAAATGGTTCGAACCGATGTGTATAAAAGTGTTTGGTATCAAGCAGTTGAAACTTGGCGAAGTGGAAGAGTATTTTCTATAACAAGATAATTTATGATTTATATCAGTAATAAAGCAAAACCATACTTAAATAAAATTTTTACATTTGTGAGTAATTGTTTTATATGTGCAAAAATTTATTAGTATTTATTTTTCTGGCAATAGCCCCATCTTTAATATTTTCACAAAATAAAAAAGATTTCAAAAAGCACTTGAGTGATGCTATCAAATTTTTTAATGAAGATAGATTTGACGAAGCTTTAAGTATTTTAATTGATTTAGATAAAGAACAAAAAGACGATTTTGAAGTCGAATATTACTTGGGAGCATGTTATCTTAATTCTGAAAATTTAAGCACACAAAGGAAATCACTACCATATTTAGAATATGCTTTAAAAAAGAACCAACTTATGTTGCCTCCCGATTTATTTTTGGATTTAGGGAAACTTTATTTGAAAATATATGATTTTAAAAACGCTGATTTAATGCTAAAAAAATATCAGCAAAGTTCAATTTTTGATGAACAACAACAAAATAAGCTTCCTACCTATATGTCTTATGTGAAAAATGGTAAAAAGTTTTTTAAAGACACTATGAAAATAAAATCCAGTAAGTTAGAAGATAAGATTAATACCGATAATGTTGAGTCAATTCCATTTATTACAGCTGATGGAAAGAATTTATTTTTTACTCGAATAATTAAAAAGAAAAATACAAAAATCGACTCAATCAAAATAGTTTTGAAAAGCACAAAATTATTAGACGAATGGCAAGAACCCGAAAATTTATTTTTTGAAGGTTATGCTCCCGGCGAGGTTGATATACAAGGTATTTCATCAGATGGAGATGTAGTCGTTTTTAAGTTTAGATCATCATTAAATATTTGCTATGTAAACGACGAAATGTGTGTTGATTCACGACCAATTGATGTTTTAAATTCTGATGAAATAGTTTCAGGAGTTACAATATCTTATAATCATAAAGAAATTATTTTCAGTAGTAATAAATCTGGAGGAACAGGTGGTTTTGATTTATATCATTCATATTTAGTTGATGAATTTAACTGGTCAAAACCTAAAAATTTGGGTACAAAAATTAATTCAAAGTTTGACGAGACTTATCCATACCAATTACCCAATCAAAAAACTATTTATTTTTCTTCAAATGGAATTTCTTCAATAGGAGGATTAGATATTTATCAAACATCATCAATAGATGGAAAAACTTGGCTTAAGCCAATAAATTTGGGATACCCAATTAATACTTACGACGACGATATATTTTTATCAGTTACAGCAAACAATCAACTTGGCTATATATCACGTACTTCACCTGATGATGTTAACAACAGAAATATTTTTGAGTTAACATTTCCTAATGTTCAGCCTTATATTACATATTCGGGAAAAATTATAGATGGAATTTCAAACGAACCAGCTGTATCACAAATAAATGTTATATTTTCTGAAGCAGGAGTGAGCAAAACTATTCAAACTATAGAAAATAATATTTATACAGGTAGTTTTATGCTTACTTTACCATTACAAGATGGTATAATAGTAGAAATTAACTCAAAAGGTTTTTATCCTCAGAAAATAGTTTTAAGTCCCGAAAAATATAATAAATTTGAAACCATAATGCTTACAAATCCAAATTAAAAATGTTTAAGAAAAAGTCGGAACTAATTTTTGGAATAAGACCTTTAATCGAAGCAGTTCAAAATGGTCAAGAAATTGAAAAAATTTTTGTAAAAAGAGGAATCGATAGCGACAGCTGGAAGGAGCTATACAGAATTTTAAAAGGTAAAAATGTTCCTTTTCAGTTTGTCCCGATTGAAAAGTTAAATAGTTTAACAAACCTAAATCATCAGGGAGTTGTAGCTTTTATTTCAAAAATTGAATATGCCGAAATCGAACAAATAATTCCGTACTTGTACGAAAATGGCAAAACGCCTTTGATTTTAATTCTGGATCATATTACCGATGTTCGTAATTTTGGTTCTATTTGCCGAACTGCCGAATGTGCCAGAGTTGATGCAATTGTTATTCCTGCAAATGGCTCGGCTCAAATAAATTCAGAATCAATTAAAACTTCAGCAGGAGCTATAGTTAAATTACAAATTTGTAGGACTTTTAATTTAGAAAAAACCATTGCATTTTTAAAAGAATCTGGTCTGAAAATAATTTCTGCTACAGAAAAAGCTAAGAAAACAATTTATGAAAACGATTATCAATTTCCATTAGCATTGGTTATGGGTTCTGAAGATACAGGCATTTCTAATGCAATAATAAAAGAGTCTGATTTGACAGTAAAAATCCCTTTACTAGGAGAGATTGCATCTCTAAATGTATCAGTTTCAGCAGGTATTATTTTATATGAAATTATTCGATCTCGAATGAACTAAGAAAGCTTCTTACTCAATTTTGCAAAATATTTCTTATTTTTTTTTTCAATAATTCAATAATATTTCTATATTTAAAGTTTATTTAATAAGCTTATTATGAAAATATTAAAATTAATCACATTGCTTTTAATACTGTCATTAGGTATTAATTATTCTTTATATTCTCAAAAGCGAAGCACAGTAAAAATTGCAGGACAAGTTGCTGATGTTAATTCAAAGCCAATTCAGGGTGTCATTATAGTTGTTTCTTTTGATGAAAAAAACATACTACAAACATCAACCGAGTCAAATGGAAAATATGAAATTACATTAGATTTACAAAAAACATATTTTTTTGAATTCTCTAAGCAAGGTTTTATAACTCAGAAATATAAAGTTAATACTAAAATCCCTGCTTCCGAACTCGACAATTTTTTTGATACTAAAGATTGTGATGTTATTTTAACAGAAAACTTTGAAGGATTAAATACAAAATTATTTGAAAAGCCTTTTCAATCAATAGTCTGGGATGGAGTTGAAGCTCTTGCCTTTGATGATGAATATTTTAATGATAAAATTAAGCCACAGTTCAATACTCATAAGAAAGAATTAGAGCAATTGAAAAAGAAAAAATACGATGATTTAGTTGCAGAAGGAGACGCATTAGTGACAGAAAAAAAATATGAAGATGCAATGACTCAATTTCAAAATGCAATAACAATAATTCCTAAAGAAAAAGTTGCTAAATCGAAAATTGATATAACTAAAAAGCAACTGTCACAAACAATGTCTGATGATGAAGCTTTTAGTAAATCAATCGAAAAAGGAGAACAATTATTACAATCTAGAAATTATGAAGATGCAATAAGTTGCTTCGAAAAGGCTAAGCTTTATAAGGTTGAAGACCCTTTGCCAGATCAAAAAATAGCCAAAGTAGAGAATACAAAACTAAAAGAGTATAAAGAAATAAAAACAAAGTATGATTTAGAAGTTCAAAAAGCTGACAGCCTATATAAAGCTCAAGCAAATGAAGAAGCGTGGTTACTATATGATAATGCTTCAAAAATACTTCCTGAAGAAAGCTATCCAAAACAAAAAATTGAACAAATAAAAAAATTAACAACTGCTGATAATGCATATAGTAAAGCGATTGAAAAAGCTGATAAGCAATTTGCCGATAAAAAATTTGATGTAGCTGAAAAATGTTATCAAAAAGCATCTTCATTTAAACCTGATGAAGATTATCCAAAGCAAAAAATAACTGAGTGTAATAAATTAATTGAAGCACAAGCTAATAACGATACCAAGCAGAAGGAGAATGAAGAGAAATATAAAAATGCAATTTCTTCTGGAAATAATTTAATTAAAGAAAAAGACTACGAAAATGCAAAAGCTCAATTTAATTTTGCATTAACTGTTAAACCTGATGATAAAGTTGCAACTGACAAGTTGAAGGATATTGACAATTTAATTGCCGATGAAAAAACGAAACAACAAACTGATTTAAAGAAAAATTATGATAAACTAATTGCTGATGGAGATAAATCTTTGAAAGTAAATGATTATGATAAGGCAAAGGATTCGTATAAAAAAGCCGATTTATTAATTCCAGGAACTTCAGTTCCTAAACAAAAAATTGCTCAGATTGAAAAGCTAATTAAAGAAAAAGAAGATGCCGAAAAATTATTAGCAGCAAATAAACAAGCAAATACTACAAAAACTTCTGACAATAATACCGTCGAAAAAGTTTCAAATAACGCTACAAAACCGATTGAAAAATCAGTATCAGCTAATGCAACAACAACACAAATTACTCAAGTAGCAAAATCAAATAATCAATTACCTGAAACTAATAATAATAAACCTAAAGTTGATACTGTTAAAAAAGCTACATTAGATAATACCAATGATTCAAAAATTGCTTCGCAAGTGCCTGCAATTGACATGATAAAAGAGTATGAAAGTCGTTTGGTACAAGCTAGAAAATTAGGAAATAAAGAACTGGAAGCATCAATTTTATCTAATATTGGTAATGCTTATTTAGACCAAAATAATTTAAGTAAGGCTTTAGAATATTTTAATGAATCGTTAGCCAATAGAGAAAAGGCAGGAGATAAAGCAGGAGTTTCAGAAATATATAATGATATTGCTATTACTTATTATGACTCAGGTAAATTTCAAACAACAATTGATTTTTATGAAAAGTCATTACGTTTAAAAGAAGAATTAAATGATAAAGCTGGTGTTAAAAAGGTTGTTAAAGAATTAGCAAGCGTTAATACAAATACTTTTAGATACGATAAAGCACTTGAATATTATGAAAAATCATTAGTTCTAGCAGAAGAAAGTAAAGACAAAAATGAAATACTAAATTCGACTAAAGATATTGGTAATTTGTACTATGAAACTAAAGATTTACAAAAGGCTGCAGAGTATTATGAAAAAACTTTAGTTTTAAGTGAAGATGTTAAAAATGATCAAGATGTTGCTTCGTCTTTAAATAATTTAGGAGCTATTTACTATAATTTGGGCGATGTGAAAAAATCAGAAGATTTTTATAATCAATCGTTGAAAGCATTTGAAAACATTGGAAATAAAAAGATGACTTCTATTTCATTAAATAATCTAGGTAATATTAATTATGATATTAAGAAATATCAAAATGCACTTGACTATTATGAAAAATCGTTAAATATTAAAAAAGAAATAAAATATGATAAAGGAGTTGCGTCTTCATTACATAACATTGGAAATGTTTATAATAAATTAGATAAACCAGAAAAGGCAATAGATTATTATACTCAGAGTAGTGATTTAGCACTAAAAATTTCATATAACGAAATGGTTGCACAAAACTATCAGGCAATTTCGGGAGTTTATGGTAAAATGAAAGATTTTAAAAAAGCTTATGAATATTCAGAATTATATAATAAAATTCAGAATTCAAAAATTTATGATTTAACAGATAAGCCTATAACAGAATTTATTGGTGAAGATGAATTTGGTTCAAAAGATCAACAAATTGAAAATTTAAAGTTAGAAGTTCGAAAACAAAAAATTTTAGTTCAATTTGAATCAACTCAAAGGACTATGGAAGTTGAGTTGAAAAATGCAGAATTACAGAAAAAAGAAGAAGAAGTTGCAAAACAACGAATATTATTATATTCTTTCATTATTGGCTTTTTATTAATTCTTGCATTTTCTATAATGCTTTACAGACTTTATATTGATAAGAAAAAAGCAAATGTAATATTAGCTTTAAGAAACACTGAAATTGAACAACAAAAAGAAGAAATTCAAGCTCAACGTGATGAAATTGAATTCCAACGAGATTGTGTAATTGAGCAAAGAGATACAATTGCATTACAAAATCATGACATTAAAGCAAGTATTTCTTATGCAAGATTACTTCAAAACGCTATCTTGCCTCCAAAAAATGTAATGAAGGAATTATTACCAAATCATTTTATTTTCTATAAACCCCGAGATATTGTTAGTGGTGACTTCTTCTGGATTTCTAAAAAAGAGAATTTAACTTATTTTGCTGTTGCAGATTGCACAGGGCATGGAGTTCCTGGTGCATTTATGAGTATGTTAGGCATTGCATCATTAAACGAAATAGTTAATAAAGGTGATAAAAAACCTCAGGCAAGCGAAGTCCTTGATAGTTTGAAAGGTATTATTATTGAATCTTTACATCAAACTGGAGAGCAAAATGAAGCAAAAGATGGAATGGATATATCTCTAACAGTCATTGATTTCGAAAAAAATAATCTTCAATTCTCAGGTGCATATAATCCATTATTTTTAGTTAGAAATGGCGAGTTAAATGAATATAAAGCTGATAAAATGCCTATTGGAATTTATAATTTGAAAGAAAATACATTTGCTAATACATCTATTGATATTCAGTCAAATGATATGCTTTATATGTTCTCAGACGGATTTGCCGATCAATTTGGAGGCAAAGACGGAAAAAAATATAAAATGGCTAAATTTAAAGAATTCTTAACCAATATCAGTAATGAAGATCTTGAAGAGCAAAAGAAACTCTTAGGCGATGAATTATCTAATTGGAAAATGGAAAATGAGCAAGTTGATGATATTCTTGTTATTGGAGTGAGAGTTTAAAAGTTTGAAATTGGAAGTTTGAAGTTTGGTTCTTGGTTCTTGGTTCTTGGTTTTTGGTTCTTGGTTTTTGGTTCTTGAGACTTGAAACTTGAGACTTGAAACTTGGTTTTTGGTTTTTGGTTCTTGGAACTTGAAACTTGGTGATTAGTACTTTGCAACTATCGGATACCTTCTTCCAATTCCAAAAGCTTTAGACGAAATTCGTAAGATTGGCGGAGCTTGAAAACGTTTATATTCATTACGATTTACCATACTAGCAATTTTTGCAACCAGATTATAATCAAATCCTAAATCAGAAATTTCTTTAATACTTTTCTTTTGCTCAATGAAATTGTATAGAATTTTATCTAAGACATCATACTCTGGAAGGGAATCAGTATCTTTTTGATCAGGCTTTAACTCTGCTGAAGGTGGCTTTGAAATTGTGTTATAAGGAATTATTTCAAAATCTTTGTTTAAGTAATTTGCCAATTTAAATACATCAGATTTATAAACATCACCAAGAATTGAAAGCCCGCCATTCATATCGCCATACAAAGTTCCATATCCAACCGCAGCTTCGCTTTTATTAGTTGTATTAAGCAAAATGTTGCCAAATTTATTTGAAATTCCCATTAATAAAATTCCACGAATACGAGCTTGAATATTTTCCTCAGTAACATCTTCTTTCTGTCCCGAAAAAGTATTTTTTAAAGTTGAAATTACAGAATCTACCGACAGTTGAATTGGTAATATTTCAAATTTTACATTCAGGTTTTCGGCTAGTTTAACTGCATCATTTATTGAATGATCTGAAGAATATTTTGAGGGCATTAATAATACTCGCACATTTTCATTTCCCAAAGCTTCGACAGCTAAAGTTAAAACCAAAGCAGAGTCGATTCCTCCCGATAAACCCAGAACTGCTTTAGAAAATCCTGTTTTTTGAAAATAATCTTTTATTCCAAGTATTAAAGCATCATGAATTTTTTGAATGTAATCAGATTCTTTGATTTTAATAACTGATAATGAATCAATTTCATCTGTATTTATAGCAATTGAATCTTCTTCAAAATATTTTAATTGACGAATAATTTCTCCTTTTGAATTAATAACTAAAGAGCCGCCATCAAAAATCAATTCTGTATTAGCTCCAACTTGATTTACATAAATAATTGGAAGTTTATATTTAATTGCATTTTCTTGAAGTACCGTGGCTCGATTGTGAGATTGATTATATGAGAATGGTGATGCTGCAATATTTACAATTAAATCTGGATTTTCTTTAATCAATTGTTCCATTGGCGATTCAACATAAATTTTGCTTTTAGCGAAAGAGTTCTCAACTGGTTGATTGTCCCATAAGTCTTCACAAATTGTCAGAGCTATTTTTTTTCCTTTAAACTTTATTGTTGAAAATGATGTATTTGGTTCAAAATAACGGTATTCGTCGAAAATGTCGTAAGTAGGAAGAAGAGTTTTGTTTTGAATAAAAGTAATTTTGCCTTCAGATAGAAAAAAGGCTGAATTATAAAGGTTTTTACCTCTTTCGTTTGAGTTGACTGATGGTCCTCCAATTATTGCAGCTATTCCAATGCAATGCAAAGCAATTAGGTCGATATTTTTTTTAACTCCTTCGATAAAGTCTTTTTGTTCAAGCATATCGAGTGGTGGATAGCCACAAACAGAAAGTTCAGAAAATACAATTAAGTCAATCCCTGATTTTTTAGCATTTGAAATATGTGAAATTATTTTATCAGAATTTGATTTAAAATTCCCGATATGATAATTTAATTGGCATAATTCAACTTTCATATTTTCTTTTGATAAGATTAACAAGATATTCAATTATAGTTAGACAGGATTAACAGGATTAACAAGTTTTTTTGAACTAACGAGGTCTAAGTTGACAATTTGATAATTATCTCCAAATGTGCATTAATTATCCTGTAAATCTTGTTAATCTTGTCTAAAACAAAAAAGTTACTTCGTCTAACTAGTTTAATAAATTTCAATATTCTCTTGCTCAGTAATTTTTTCGCAATAATGACATTTTAAAGAAACATGCTGTTTCGATACAACTTTAAATTTTGTTGTAATTTTTTCGTGATTTGTAACGCATTTCGGATTAACACATTTTACAATTCCAACAATATTATCAGGAACTTCAACGATTTTTTTCTCTACAACATTATAATCTTTAATAATATTAAGTTTTGCTTCGGGTGCAATTAATGCTATTTTATTAATCTCGTCGTTTTCGAAAAATTTGTCCGAAATTTTTATAATTGACTTTAATCCAAGGCGTTTGCTTTCCAGATTTGTTCCAAAAGTTACATGAGTATCAATTTTATCAAGATTTAATATAGATATTACTTTAAATAAGCTTTTTGCAGGAATATGGTCGATTACAGTTCCGTTTTTAATTGCATTTACCTTAAGTTCTTTTATTTCTTTCATCTTTTGAGTTTTTTGTTTAGTGTTATTTGTTTCTTGTTTCAAGTTTTAGGTTTGACGTTTAACTTCGTTGAGCTCGCAAGCTCGGTTGAAGTTGCTACGCAGTTCGCTTACATTCTCACTTTCGCTTTGTTTTCAGGTTCAGGAAACAATTTATCAATTTAACAATGTAAATCTTCTATCTTCTTTACTACATAGAATCATAGACACATAGATTTCACATAGTTATACATCAATTAATATTTATTATTATCCTTTTCATCTATCTTCTAATTTCTAACTTCTTATATTAAACCTAAAATTGATGCCACAATTGCCTGACGTGTATAAACTCCATTTTTAGCTTGTTGAAAATAATATGCTTTTTCATTATCGTCAACATCTGTATCTATTTCGTTTACACGTGGTAGAGGATGCATAACCTTTAAGTTAGGCTTAGTTCCTTCTAGCATTTTATTTTTTACAATAAAAGCATTTTTAACTTTTTCGTAATCTATAGGATCAGAAAATCTTTCTTTTTGAACTCTTGTAACATAAACAATATCAGCATGTTTAAATGTGTCATGAATTTCTTCGTGTTCGTAATATTTTAATCCTTTTTCATCAAGTAATTTTTTGTACTCACTTGGCATTTGAAGAGTTTTTGGAGAAATAAAATTGAATGTTGCATTAAAATCTGACATTGCAATTAATAATGAATGAACTGTTCGTCCATATTTCAAATCTCCAACCATACAAATATTAAGGTTTTCAAGAGTTCCTTGAGTTTTCTTAATCGAAAATAAATCAAGTAAAGTTTGAGTTGGATGTTGATTTGCACCATCGCCGGCATTTACAACTGGAACCATTGATACTTCGCTTGCATAGCGAGCACTTCCTTCAATTGGATGACGCATAACGATTAAATCGCTATAGTTTGCAACTGTTTTAATAGTGTCTTTTAGTGATTCGCCTTTTGAAACACTTGTTGAGGCTGTTTCAGAAAATCCAATAATTCTGCCACCTAGTTTGTTTACAGCACTTTCAAAGCTAAGCCTTGTTCGTGTCGATGGTTCAAAAAAAAGTGTAGCAACTACTTTACCTTTCAGAATGTCTTGAACTGGATTTTTTTCAAATTCTCCAGCTAATTCAATTATACGTAAGCATTCTTCCTTAGTAAAGTCGTTGATTGATACTAAGCTTTTGTTTTTCATTATGTTATATAGATTTATGAATTAATTACTGGGACATAAAATTAATTATCTTGTTGTTAATCCTCAATTAGTTTTTCAACAAGTTATTAATATTTATTTACATTTTAAAATAATGTTGGATATATTTATTATTCAATAATTTATATGTTTTTTTAAAATAATTGTTTTGTTAATCTTTAAACGAATGGTAATTCAAAATAAAATTTTAAAAATAAATGTATATATATAAATATGTACACTTTGTGTTTTTACTTTTGTATAACATTAAAATAAGATATTAAAAATTGTTTAAAAGCATTGTTATTTAAGGTTTTTGATATTATATTTATATTAATAAAGGAGTACTGCTTTACTTAATTAGTTTGAATTGGTATGTTAATTTTAAATCGTAGAAATATTCTGAAATACAATGATATATTACTGTGGATTGTTATTTCTGGGGCAATAATTAGTATTTTTGAAGTAATCACATCTGGTTACTTTTTTTCAACAATTTCACCACAATCTGTAAAAACATCTCCAATATCAAGTTCTTTTCTAATTGTTTTGAGTTTGTATCTAATATTTTATAATAAGGTTATTAAAAAATCGTATTTTCATTTAGTTTTTAAGTCTTTAATTGCCTCTATATTAGTGTTTTCATTACTTAGTCTTATTGATACAATATTTAACTCAACTTTAAACTTTAATTGCGAATTAATTGGTAAAATGCAATATAGTGATGTCAAGATGACTTCCGTTTTTTCTTTTTATATGGTTATAACAAGCCTTAGTATTTTATTTAGAAATAAAGATGCTTTTATTATTAATGTTATAGGAAATATTTCATTTATAATTTTTCTATTAAGCTTAAATAATATTATTGGATTTATATATGAAACACCATTTTATAACTCTAATGCACTTCATGCTATATCTTTACCTGCATCAATAAGTTTTATGTTAATAAGTTTATATTTATTAATTGATATGAAACTTCGGTTCTGGCCATTTAAGAAAGTAGTTGAATCAAAAACAGCTGTTCTAATAGCAACTTACTTTATTCCAACACTATTTATTCTCTATATTATTCATGAGGTTGTTGAGTATTCAATTAGTGAAATGTATTTAAATCATGCCTTGCATTCATCGGTTTTATTAATATTTATACTGTTAGTTGGAAGCTATATTGTAATAGTATTATCAAATAAAATTGGTTCACAAATATCAAAAGCTGAAAGTACAAAATTAGAAAGTGAGTTGAAATATCGAACGTTATTTGAAAATGCGATTGACGGTATTATTTATATAAATATGCAAGGAAAACTTACTGCATTAAATAGTTCATTTGCAAGTATGCATGGTTACTCAATAGAGGAGATGAATGGAATGGAATTGACTGAGCTTGATACAATTGAAGTGAGAAAACACATTCCTGTTAGAATGAAGTCGCTTCGTGAGCAAAATAGTATTCATTTTGAAACGGAGCACTATCATAAAGATGGTCATATTGTATATTTTGATGTAATAGCAAATATTATTAAAGTTAAGGATGAGGAGTATGTAGTGGCTTTTCATAGAGATATGACCGAGCGAAAAAAGTCTGAAATGTTGTTGAAAGAGAAAAATGAAGAAATTGCTAATCAAAATGAAGAATATCAACAATTGAATGAAGAACTTATAAGTGTTAACGAAGAATTACTTAAGGCAAAAATTAAGGCTATAGATAGCGATAAATTAAAAACGGCATTTCTTGCTAATATGTCACACGAAATTAGAACCCCATTGAATGGAATAATGGGTTTTATTGAATTGTTGCATAGAAAGAAAAATACTGATGAGAAAAAAGCTCAATACATTGATATAATTAATAGTAATAGTAGTCAGTTAATATCAATAATTGACGATTTAATTGATATTGCAAAAATAGAATCTAATCAATTAAATATATCTATTGAGACGACTGATGTTGGTAATTTATTGTCTGAAATATTCTTTTCTTATAGTATTAAATTGTCAAAAACTAGGTTTGAAACTTCATTAATATTAGATAATGAAAATACTACTTGTATTGTTGCAACAGACAAAAATAGACTAAAGCAAATAGTTGAAAACCTGTTGAATAATGCAATTAAATTTACAAGTAATGGCGAAATTCATTTTGGTTTCACCAAAAAAAGTGATTTTTTAGAATTTTATGTGAAGGATAATGGGATAGGGATTGAAGAAATTAATCTTGAAAAAATATTCGATAGATTTTGGCAAGTTGAAAAAGGAATGACTCGCAAATATGGAGGAACTGGAATAGGCTTGTCTATATGTAAGGCATTTATCGAAAAACTTGGTGGTAAGATTTGGGTAGAATCTGAAGTAATGGTTGGTAGTACTTTTTATTTTACAATTCCAATTAATAAAAATGATACAATTGTTGAAAAAATTCAAATAAGAAAAAGTATGAAAATTTCTGATGATTTTAAAAATGCGTCGGTGCTTATTGCTGAAGATGAAGACATGAACTATTTCTTCTTTGAAGAAAGCTTAGAAGATTTTAATGTTAAAATTATTCGAGCAAAAAATGGTAATGAGGCAGTTGAAATTGCAAAATCAACTCCTGATTTAAAATTGATTTTGATGGATATTAAAATGCCAATTATGAATGGCTACGAAGCCACCCGATTAATAAAACAAATAAGACCAGAACTACCTATTATTGCTCAAACTGCTTATGCTCAAATTGGTGACAGAGAAAAGGCTATTGAAAGTGGATGTGATGATTATATTTCAAAACCTGTTAATATGGACATGTTTAATAGTTTGTTAACTAAATATTTGTCTTGATTATTAATCTGAAATAAGTTGACCTTTTATTCTATTTAAGCCTGCTTTTGCTTTATGTTCGATGCTATTTTTGTATAATTTGTTTTTGGATTTTAAACAAAGTAAATAATTGTCTTCTGAAAGTTTATAATTAGAAGTTTCTTCATATATAATACCTAAATTCATAAATGCAACTGCACAATAATAGTTTGTTTGAGTGTTAAATTGGTTAATTAATTGATTATAATATTTAATAGCAACTTCTTTATTATCAGTTTTTTGAGCACTCCTTGCTAATCTATAAAGTATTTCATCTTGATAATTAGCAAGTTGTTTTTTGCTTAAATTATTGTTCAGAATTGAGTCTGATTTTTTGTAATATCCGCCGTCAAAAAATAAACGAGCTTTAAGTAAATCAACATTTTCACGGTTATAATGATTAATTTCATTTATTGCTTGCAAATCTGCATCAAATTGAGATGTCCCCAAGCTTTTTGTCAGTTCAATATTTTTTGAATACTTTTCTTGATTAAAATAGATTAAATAATACCAAGATAGCTTTTGATAAGCTGTTTTTATGAAATTTTTTCCTTCAAATGTATTTACAAAATTCTCTAAATAAATATTTGCGTTTGTGTCTAACTTATAAAGTTTTGTAAGGCCAATCAAATAGTCAAAGTAATCAATTTTATATTCTTCTGTTTGTTTGTATTTGACTAAAATTTCTGAAGCTAATTTTGATTTTCCATGATGAGCAAGGCTAACTAAATATGAAATTCTTACAAGTGAGTTTTCAAGATTTAATTGTTTTATATTAATATTATTAGTGTTTTCTTCAGCAAACATATCGCTGATAATAATTCTTAAAACCTGATATTCTATTGATTTTGCTGAATTTTCATTAATATATTTTAGATATTTTAAATTTATGAAATTAACCCCAGTATTAATATCGCCTTTTATTCCAATAAAATCTGTAAGCCATAAATACTCATCAGGAATAGCACCAAAAATAATTTTA
>Ga0154347_1195_pt1 | contig 17715 bp, 18 predicted proteins | sample RifGroA2_FD_115875 | JGI IMG/M metagenome (GOLD analysis project Ga0154347, IMG submission 115875) | Bacteroidetes bacterium GWA2_31_9
TAATGTTGTACCTCCTTCAAGTGTACCATTGCAAGCTTATGTAACAACAAACACAATGCCTTCATGTAATGGTGGTAGCGATGGTTCGCTTACTGTTATTGGTGCAGGTGGAGTACCTCCTTATACTTATGAGTGGAATAGTGGTGCTATTACAGAAACAATAAGTGGTCTTGCTGCTGGAAGTTATACAGTAACTGTTACTGATGCTTTTTCTGATGTTGTAGTTAAAACATTTGTAGTTTCTGAACCAGTTGTTCTTGGAGCTAGTGCTATTGTAGTTAATTGTAATTCTATTGATTTAACAGTTACAGGTGGAACAGTTCCTTATACTTATTCATGGAGTAATGGTTCTGGAACACAGGATATTGAAAATTTAGTACCCGGTACATATATAGTTACTGTTACTGATGCTAAAGGTTGTACTACAACTTTAATAGAACCTATGTGTGTTAATATAGCAAAACTAAATACTTCTGAAATTTCAATATATCCAAATCCAACAAATAGTGTAATTAATATTGCTAATGCTGAAAACTCAAAAATTACTGTTTATAATATTTTAGGCGAATCTGTTGTTTCTATTTCAAACAACAAAACTCTAGCTAAAATTGATATTAGTAATTTATCAGAAGGAACTTATATTGTTAGAATAGTTTCTAATAATAATACAACTACTAAGAGAATTTACTTAGTTAAGTAAAAAATATATTTAGAGATTAAAAAGCCCGATTTATTCGGGCTTTTTTTTTAATTATTGGATTATAAAAAAAGATTTTATCCAAATTATTAAATCGAAAGAAATAATATGAAAATCAATAATATAAATCCAATATTAAAGAATGAAAAAAATCTTTGTGTTTTCATATTTTTTTTATTACTTGCATAATTAAAATAAATTGAGATGAATATATCAATGATGAACTCAAAACATTTATTAATAATCTTTTCAGCTTTATATTTTCTTGTATTCTTTTCAGGTTGTAAAAGCACAACAAATACAAACGAAAATGTTGAAGATAAGTTAGATGTAGAAATCGACACAACAATGAGTACTGTTTTAAAATTTAACAATACATTGTTTAGTATTCCATCACCGTATCAACTTGCAATATTAATTAAAGATTTAAAGATTGATTATAATAAGGAGTTTTTAAATAATACAGGTAAGGCAGTCAATTATACTGATAATTTTCAGAAGTCATTAAATTTTGGAATTTATGGTGCTGACTTAGGATATTTGAATATTTATGAGCAAACACCAGAGGCAATTAATTACTTTTCAGTAATGAAATCAATGTCTCAAGAATTAGGAATATCAAGTGCTTTCGATAAAGCTACAATAAGTAGGATTGAAAATAATATGGGTAATAAAGATTCTCTTCTTTTTATTATGTCAAATACTTATAGAAAAGCTGATTCTTATTTAAAAGAAAATAATAGAAATGAGATGGGAGTATTAATTTTAGCTGGTGGGTGGATTGAAAGTTTACATATTTTAACTCAAATAGCTGTTAATAAGAGTGCTCCACAACAGGTAATTGATCGACTTGGAGAGCAGAAACATCCATTAGATAACTTAATTAAAATATTATCACCATATTATAATCAATCAGAAAAATTTGCTGAATTACTTGATGGGTTAATTGATTTAGCTTATGAATTTGATGGTGTAAATTATGAATATAAATATAAGGAACCAACTGTAATACCAAGCGAAAAACTTACAATTATTAATAGTTCTTCGAAAATTATTATTTCTCAAGAACAACTTTCAACAATAGCTGAAAAAATATCAATTATTAGAAATAAAATAATTGAATAATTTTTAATATATTTTAAAATGAAAAAAATTATAATATTAATAATAGGAGTTGTAGTAATACTATCGTCAATTGATGTAGTTGCTCAATCTGATACATTAGTTAAAATTTGTACAAAACACCTTGGCTCTCCCTTTATTTCTGATGGTCAGCAATACAAAGCACTATTAAATGGTGACGAAATAGCTGAATTTCATGCTACTTTTTACGGTGGCAGTACTTATAGAGTTGTTGGTGCAAGTGGTTTAAATGAAGGGAATCTAGTATTTTCAGTTTATGATATTGAAAGAAATTTGTTATTTTCAAATAGAGATTACCAAAACACTTCATTTTGGGATTTTAAATTTAATTCAACTATTGATTGTATAATTGAAGCTGAACTAGATGCAAAAAATTTAGATTCAGGGTTTGCATTATTATTAATAGGGTTTAAACAATAAATTTAATAACTATTGTTAATTTATATAAGCAATATAATAATTAAGGCATTATCATTATTAATGCCTTTTTTGTTTAATGATTTGATTAATTTGAGATGAGTGAAAGGATTCTAAAAGCATTAATGCAGTTATTTGCAATAATTGCACCTCCCGAAAGTAATGCAACTGACAGGAGAAGTGTAGTAGAGTCATTTCTTAAACAATTACTTAATCAAGAATTAGTTAAAGAATACCTAAAAGTATTTGATGAATATTATGATGTTTATCAAAAAAAACAAACCGAGGGAACTACCAAGAAGAAAAAAAACATTTCTCTAAGTTCAGTAAAAGTTCTTAAAATATGTACTGCAATTAACGAAGAACTTACTCAGAAACAAAAGCTGGTAGTAATTGTTCGTTTACTAGAATTTATTAAATCCGACTTTCAGGAAATTTCAGAGCAGGAGTTGGAATTTGTTGAAACTGTAGCTGACGCATTTCATATTGATTTAGAAGAATATTCAAGAGTCAAATCATTTGTATTAAATGAATTTCAAGAAATTCCAAATACAAATCGACTTTTATTAATTGATGATAAAGAAAATGTTGTTAATGATCAAATAAAGCATATTCAATCTCATGCACTACAAGGTCAAATAAAAATAATGCAGTTGGCTGTAGGTGAAATCTATTTGCTTCGCTTTAATGGTGCAAGTGAGTTATACCTAAATGGTCAATTGGTAAAGCAAGCAAAAATTTTCATTTTAACAACAGGTTCATCAATTAGGAATCTGAAAATAAAACCTATTTATTATAGCGATATTATTAGTGCTTTTAATATTGATAAATTAAAAGTTAAAACTGTTTTTGAAGTAAAGTATGTAGATTATAAATTTAAAGGTGGCAAATACGGTCTTCATAATATAAATTTTACCGAAGAATCTGGCAAATTAGTCGGAATTATGGGAGCAAGCGGTGCTGGCAAATCAACATTACTCAATGTTCTCAACAGTGCATATAAACCAACTTCAGGATATGTAAATATTAATGGTGTCAATATGCACACCGAAAAGGAAAAGGTTGATGGATTAATTGGTTATGTGTCTCAAGATGATTTACTTATTGAGGAATTGTCTGTATTTCAGAATTTATTTTATAATGCAAAACTGTGTTTTGATAACTTATCTGAACCTCAAATTGTAAAGAAGGTTTTGCGAGTACTCGAAAGCCTTGGTCTGTATGAAATTAGGGACATGGTTGTTGGAAATCCTTTAAACAAAAAGATAAGTGGTGGACAAAGAAAACGATTAAATATTGCATTAGAACTTATTAGAGAACCATCGATTCTTTTTCTTGATGAACCGACCTCTGGACTATCATCAAGAGATTCCGAAAACATTATGGATTTACTAAAAGAATTAGCTTTAAAAGGAAAGCTTGTTTTTGTAGTAATACACCAGCCATCATCAGATATTTTCAAAATGTTTGATAAACTAATTATTCTGGATACAGGTGGTTTTATGATTTATTGTGGCAATCCTGTTGACTCAATTATCTATTTTAAATCAAGAATTCATCAAGCCGACTGGAACGATAGTGAATGTAGAATTTGTGGAAATGTAAATCCAGAACAAGTTTTTAATATTGTTGAAGCACCAGTTTTAGATGAATACGGAAATGCTACTCATACTCGAAAAATTTCACCAAAAGAATGGGCATCATACTATACCGAGTTTTCTAAAAAAGAAGCAGCTAGTGTTTTTGAAATACCAAAGGAAGTTCCAGAGATAAGTTTCAAAGTGCCTAATTGGATTAAGCAATTCAGAGTTTTTGTAATTCGAGATGTATTATCGAAAATTGCAAATACTCAATATATGGTGATTAATTTATTAGAAACACCATTGTTAGCATTTCTACTTTCTTTTATAATTAGATATTATAGTGTTGATGTTACTAATGAGTATGGTTATACAATTAGCGATAATAGTAATCTTCCGGTTTATATATTTATGTCTGTTATTGTAGCAATTTTTATTGGTCTAACAGTAAGTGCGGAAGAAATAATAAAAGATAGAAAAATTCTAAAAAGAGAATCCTTTTTAAACCTAAGTAGGTCAAGCTACTTAATGTCTAAAGTGCTTATATTATTAACATTATCAGCTTTTCAGGCATTCACTTTTGTTATGATAGGAAACTTTATAATGAATATTTCAGGAATGTATTTTCAATATTGGCTTGTCCTTTTTAGTGCATTTAGTTTTTCAAACATGCTAGGATTAAATATTTCAGATAGTTTTAAAACAGCAGTAACTATTTATATATTAATTCCATTTCTTGTTATTCCTCAGATGATATTGTCAGGTATAATTGTTAAATATGATAAGTTAAACCCAGATATTTCTTCTCCTAGTGAAATTCCTATTTATGGCGAAATTATTACTGCTAGATGGGCTTATGAAGCACTTGCTGTTTATCAGTTTGTAAATAACGATTATGAAAAATTGTTTTACCCTTACGATAAAGTAATGAGTGAAGCAAATTATAAGAAAGATTATTGGTTACCGATTTTAAGAAACAAAGTAACTTCTTGCAAAAGAGATTTGGACAAACCTGATAAAAGGGAACAAATTGTATCGTACTTAGAATTACTTAGAAATGAAATTTCAAAGGAGTTAAGTGTTAATAAAAAAGTTTCGTTTAAAGCGTTAAACAGTCTTTATTATGAGAAACTTAATCTTAGTATAATTACTTTGACTGAGCAATATCTGGATCAATTAAACAAGTATTTTATTAAAAAATATAATAAAGCGAACTCCGAAAAAGATGCATTATTATCAGGAATGCAAAAGACTGATAATGAAAAGAAAAAAATAATAATGCTAAAGAAAAATCATTATAACGAAAACTTATCTGAGTTTGTAACTAACTCTAATTCACTTGATCGTGTAGTTGAATTTGAAAATCATTTATATCAAAAAATTGACCCTATTTACCAAGAACCTTCAGGCGATTTCATAAAGTCACATTTTTACTCACCAAAAAAGAAACTTTTCGGTTCTAGTATTGATACTTTCTGGGTTAACGTTATGGTAATGTGGTTTATGACCGTATTTTTATATATAACCCTATATTACAAAGGTTTGAAAAGACTAATGGATTTATTTGCAAGAATTTCAAGCAAATTTTCTAAAAATTAGACAAAAAGGAAACAACAAAAGCTAAGCTGTTTTCACAACTTAGCTTGATATTTTATTGTTATAAAGAATATTATTCTTCTATCTCAATCATCTTGAAGGGGATACGGATAATAGACTGATAGTCTTCACCAGCTTCCAACATATCCTCATCATCTTCTTCGTAAAACCAATTAATTAAAACTTCATTACCAGATTTATGAATAGTTTCTAATTTTTTAAAAACATCAAGAATACATTTTGAAGAACTTGTATTGAAATATTCTAACTGAACATTAACTTCAGTTAAGCTTTTTGGAGCACTTGAATATTTTTCTAACCAGTCAACTAATGGCTTGTAAAATTCAATTGAATTTTCAGGAATTGATCTTCCTTTAATTTCAACTTTCCCCGAATTATAATCAAAATTTACACTTGGGGTTTTTGGTGTTCCTTCTATTGTAATTGACTCCATACTATTTAAGTTTTAATAATTTATACTAATTTACAACATTTATACATTAAATCCAAAAATATAAAAATAAATATCTTCGGCAAACTTTTCAAAGCAATATTCAAGTTTACTATCAGTTCTTTTTACTATATCTATCATTCCTAATCCACCGCCACCTTTTTCAGAAAATTCGTCATTATTTAATACCATTTTATAAAGAGCTTTTATTTCTTCGTTCGATAAAGAATTTAATTGCTCTATTCGGTCTTTTATAAAATGTATTTTATCTTTTTTAATAAAATTTCCAGTGATTACCTTGAAACTATCTCCTTGTTTTAATATAGTAAATACAACATATTTACTAGGAGTTCCATTAAATTTATATAAATCAGAATGATGATATAAATTTTGTAACGATTCAACTAATACATTATATAGCTTTTTTGTATGCTTTGGATTGAAATTGCTTTCTTGAAGTTTATTTTCAATAATTTCTAAACTATCTGTAATTAATTCAGAAGTAATAGCTCCTTTATAAGTAAATAAAACATCACTTTTACTTAAATTATCATACCAAGTATCTAAGCTGAAACTCATTAAACTTCTTTATAATTCAGATAAAATCCTTACTGACACAAATATATAAAAATTATTAATAATGTTTAATAAATGTTACTCAATTTTTTTTCGAATGTATTTGTAAGTGCTATTCCAAATACTGTTTGAAGAGTATGTTTTAAGAAATTTAGCTAAATCAGCAATACTATTAATTTGAAATTGTACAGAATCTTTATGAATTGTCGAAAAAATAAGCGAATCCGAAACAACATTGAACTTTAAAATAAGAAAACCATCTTCAATCTTACCTTTATCGAAAAATCGAACATTCGCATATTCATTGGGTTTAATCATAGTTAAGAATGCTTTTGCCTGTTCAACTGAATCTGGAAAATCAACAGGAATCATTTTTAAATCATAATTTTTATTGTCATTAGTTGAAATAATTAATGTGTGCTTTTCAGTTGATGAATTTGTATCATTCGACAATTCCAGAAATTCCCAATTTCCAATTAATTCATTTTTTAAATACGATTTATTTTCTTTTCCGGCAGGAAATGATGAAAAATAATCGTTACAAGATGAAAAAAATAGAACAACTAAAGCAAAGAATATTAGTCTCATAATAAAAATTATTAGATTTTATAAAAAATAAAAGTACAAAAATTTCAAATTTTATTTTACCTTTAATTGATTATTTTAATGTGTAGCTAGTTAATGATAAACAATAAAAAGGTAATAGTTGTAATGCCGGCATATAATGCCGAAAAAACACTTCGCGAAACTTATAATGAAATTCCTTTCGATATTGTTGATGATGTAATTATTGTTGATGATTGTAGTAAGGATAGAACAATTGAAGTTGCAAAAGAGTTAGGCATTAAGCATATAATTAAACACGAAGTTAATAAAGGCTATGGTGGCAATCAAAAAACCTGTTACGACAAAGCATTAAGTTTAAATGCCGATATTGTTATAATGCTACATCCTGATTATCAATACACACCACGATTAATTCCATCAATTACATATTTAATTGCTTACGATTTGTATCACGTTGTTTTAGCATCAAGAATTCTTGGAAAAGGTGCAATCAAAGGAGGAATGCCAATATACAAGTTTTTATTTAATCGTTTTTTGACTTTCTTCCAAAACATAATGATTAGTGCTAAACTTTCAGAATATCACACTGGTTACAGAGCATTCTCGAAAGAAGTTTTAGAAAAAATAAATTACCATGCGAATTCCGATAATTTTGTGTTCGACAATCAAATGTTATCACAAATAATTTTTGCTGGTTACGAAATTGCTGAGGTTACTTGTCCTACAAAATATTTTGCCGAAGCTTCGTCAATAAATTTGAAAAATAGTACAATTTATGGACTTGGTGTTTTAAGTACCTCTTTTAAACATTTATTCCAAAAAATCGGAATTGCAAAATACGAAATGTACAATTTGAAAAAAAATGACTGATTCGGTTAATCCTTGCGGATTCTGCAAAACTACAAAAAGTAAAATTCTATATCCAGTGTCCGACATTTTCGGACACAATTTCAATATTAATAAGTGCGAAAGCTGTAATGCATTTTTTCTTTCTCCAATTCCAACACAACAGCAATTGGAAATGGCTTACGACTCATCATATTATGGAAGTAACGAGAAAAAATTTTCGTTCCCTGTAATTGAACAGGTGTTGGATTATTTCAGAAGCGGAAGGGCACGTAAATTAGCAAAATACTTAAAAGAAGATGATGCGATTTTAGATATTGGTTGCGGAAACGGACGATTTCTAATGTATTTGAATAAAATTGGAAATTACAAACTTTTTGGAACAGAACTACCCGGAAATTCTGCCGAACGAACTTCAAAAATTAAAGAAATTAATTTGAAAATCGGGATGTTGGAACATTCAGATTTTGAACCTAAAACATTTTCGGCAATTACCCTTTTTCACGTTTTTGAACATTTAACAGAGCCTAAAGCAATTCTCGAAATTATTTCAAAAATTATAAAGCCCGAAGGCGTTGTAATAATGTCGTTTCCTAATATCGACAGCTTACAAGCTAGGTGGTTTAAAGGGAAATGGTTACATCTTGACCCTCCCCGACATTTGTTTTTCTTTGCCCCAAACGATTTTGAAAAGCTATTGAATTCTTATGGTTTTGAGCTGGTTAGCAAAAAATTTATGTCGTTTGAACAAAATCCATACGGAATGGTACAAAGCCTTTTGAATAAAATGATTACAAAACGTGAAGTATTATTTGAACGACTCAAAGGAAATAACCAATACGCAAAAGAATATTCAAAATTAAATATTTTGCTTCAAAAGTTATTTTTTATTGCCACAATACCGGTTTTTATGATTACAGATATTTTTGTAAGCCTTGCAGGGAAGGGAGCAACTGTGGAGTTTGTTTTTAGGAAGAGAAAATGAAAGTTATTTTCAGAGATTCTAAAACTTTAGCATATTGTAAATATACTCGCAATTTGAGGGTATAAAGATGTTTGCAGTAATTAAACACTTAAACAGACAGTAATATGAATAAAAAATTAGTCGCAAAAAACACTCATGTTTCAAATAATTTAGAAATAGGAATTGAAACAATTGAAAGTGTGATATTAGGCACCGTAGATTGTTTAAAAATAACGGATAAACATACAATTAATGAAAATGTCTTAAATGAGAGTGAGTTTGTAAAAGACATTAAAGACCCAATAGGTACTCTTATTTCAAAAACATTAAAACTTTATGCATTTTTCTGTGATAGCAAGTGGGATGAACTCGATTGCCTTGAGATATTTGCTGATAGAGGAAAAGGGTTTCAGAAAATACAGAAGAAATATCATAACCCTAATTCAAATGTGATTGCTACAAATTCTGTTATGCCATATAACAATGATTCATGGGGTTGTGAGAAGTCTTCTAATATAATTGAAAATTTAATACATTGCCTTGATAGTATTGATAGTTTACAAAATAGGAAAGATGAATTTCGTCAATCTGATTTTATATTTAATTTCCCAAATGATCTTAAAGGAATGTTTTGGGATCAAACCAAGATTTATTCACTCTTTTGTGATTCCGAATGGAATACTAGTGATTCTAAAATTATTTCAGATGGGCTATTAGAAGGTTATTTATTTATTCGAAAAAAATATCGCAATTTGTAAAATATAAATACTGCTAATAGGCGGTATATTTTATTGTGAGACAATGCGAGTTTCAGCGTTTCTGCAACTAGTAAACTTTCGTGTAATTTGACTGGACAGTGCTTCGCAATCGGCTACAAAAACATACCGCCAAACCGTTACAAATACCCCATCACATAATACACAACATAACCCAAAATCTCATGCAAAATAAGAGTCCAGTTGCTTAATGCTTCTACATTTGGAACAATTAAATGGTCGAGTACATATTTTCTTTTGCCTGAATATCTGTCAACTACATAAGGACTAACTTTAAATCCTATTTTTTCAAAACAGCCTTTTGCTCGTCGCATGTGAAATGCAGAAGTTATTAGCAAACAATTGCATGAATCTGGTATAAGTTTTTTTGTTTCTATTGCATTTTCGTGAGTGTTTCTTGAAACATCTTCGTATTCAATATCTTCGGCAGGAATTCCTATTTTAATTAAGTGAGATTTTACAATTAAAGATTCTTTAAAATCTGCATCTATAACGCTTCCTGAACCACCTGAAAGAAATATTTTTTTTATTTTCCTGGTTTTATATAACTCAATAGCCTGGTAAATACGATCAAAACTTCTTAAAACGCCGATTCTGTCGTTTTGGCTGTCGTACCAACAAACTCCGCCTAAAACTATTCCATAATCATAAGCTTCTTTTATTGAATCTGTTTTGAGAATTTTTATTTCCCAAACTCTGAATACTTCATCTACAATAAATGAGTTTGTAAAAATTAAGAAAATAATTAAGGTTGATATAAAACCAAGCTTTTTGCGTTTAGGGTTTTTAGTGAAAATTGAATAAATCAAAGTGCCTAAAATCCAAGTAATTGGAGTAATTAAAAAGAGTAATATTTTAGATAAATAAAAAAACATTTTCGATTAATTAAGATGCAATTATATGTACATTAAATGCCACAGATTCAAAGATTTTAAACAACCGAAGGTTGTTTTCTCGGTGAAAATTTAATGTAAATTTTAATCTGTGAATCTGGGGCATAATATTTTGATTAATTACAAGTAATATTTTTAAGTAAAAACACAATCGCCATCGCCATCTTGAATAATGAAATTACTATTTAAATAGTCTTTCAAATTATTAGAAATCAAATATTCACGAGTCATTTTTTTCTTAAACAAACTATTTGTCTTTTGTTTCAAAAGTTGAGCAGAAATTTCATTATTATAAGTTGTAAAAGTAGAAATTTTTAATTCAATTATCTGTTGCAAAATAACGAGAATTATGTCTTGCAAATATTCTGATTTGTAAATGCAATATGGCAATTTTAATGTATTTTCTCTTTTCGAGAAAATTAAAAATGCAACTATTTCATTATTAGCATTTAAAATGTTATAACAAAAATATTCAAATGATTTTGCAACCGATGAAAAGTAATATTTCTTGTTAAGCAAATCAATTTTAGGTGAATTAATAATCCAAGGATTGTTTATAATCCACTCAAAATCAAAAGCATTTCTTTTAAAAAGTTGAGTTGTATTGTTTGAATTAATAAAATCCTTTGTTTCTGAATCAAATGTTGTAACTTTTTTAATTTTTAAAGTAGTTAGTTTTTGATTGTAAAATAAAAATCGAATATCAAATAATGAATTTAGAATAATGTCAGTAATTTTTAAAAGCCCTTTAATTTGTTTAAATAAATTTCTTTTAGGTGGAAGAATATACTGTAAATCAAAACGATTGTAAAGCCTTATTCCGTTTAAAAAAGTCGATTGTTCAAATGATTTTGTTTTTAAATATAGCTTTTTTGAAAGTGGAGCAAACTCGGTAATCAATATTTTTCCGCCCCATTCTGATAAGACTTTTTCTACTAATTGTGTTCCTATCCCCTCTCCTCTTAGATTTTCATCGACCCAGAAGCAACTAAACCAACCAAATTTTACTTTTTCAGTACTAAATAAAAAATCGGGAAGTATGCCCATGTAACCGACTATTTCATTGTTTTTGAATGCAATAATCATTATAGTATCGTTCTTGTCGGCTCGGGGGTTTTGAAAATGCGACTTTGCCCGATGTAACGAAATAGGAATGTTTTTAAAATTGTAAAACTGCTCCGAATTAATGAGTTTTTCAAGTTCAGAGATATTATATAATTTCAGTTCAATCAAGTTCTTTTGATTTTATTTTTTCCAAAAATAGCTCTAAAAATGTAATAAATAAGCTCAGAATTAATAATTTGTTTTGCCGATAAATTATTCATTTCTAACGATATTCTTTGAATATTTTTTTCTGCTGAATCGGCTTTTATTCCGGCACATCCAAACGATAAATCGACAATGTTTTTGTTGTAAATTTCATCGAAAAATTGCTTTGAAACTCCATAATCGGTAAAAGGAAATGAGAAATATTTATAATCTAAATTATAATTATGGCAAACTTGATTTGTGCTATCAATGGTTTGTTTAATTTGTTCGTCATTAGATATAAATCTGTATTCGGGATGGTTTGAGCTGTGAGAACCAAAGCGAAAACCTTTCTCTTTCAATGAAATAATTTGATTTGATGTGAGATATGGTTTTTTAGAGTTCAAATAATCTGAAAAATTGAAATTTGATATATCAGCCAATTCGGTTAAAAATTCTTTGTTTTCAAAATTTATTGAAAGTAAAATTTCTTTTAATGAATTATGAGCCAGATTGTATTTTGATTTTAATTTTTGGATTTGTTCATTTTTATTTTCAAATTTTGAATAATTGAAATGCTCAATTAACAGGCTTGCTTTATATCTGTAAAACAAAGCATTATTGTCGATAAAATCTGAATTTAAAAAGCAAATTGCAGGAATTCCTTTACGAAGTAATATTGGTGCAATTACATTGTGAAACTCACTTAATCCATCGTCAAAAGTCAATAAAAATGAAGGTTTTGAAATTGTTTTTTTATTATCTGCAAAATTGTTTAATTCAGAAAAGTCTAATGGTTTGTAGTTTTTCAAAAGAAATTCCAAATCATCTTCAAATTGCTTAACGTTTTTTACTTTGTATAAATGCTTTATATGAATTGGAGCTTCGTCGGAAATGCAATGGTAAAAGGGGAAAATAACTTTTTGTCCTGTGATATTTATGAGACTTTTGCTAGGAATATTTCCAGCTAATTTATTGATTGAATGTATGAAATTTTCACGAATTTTTAGCATGGAACAATAACTTCATGAATATTTCCATCAATTATTTCTCGTTTGATATAATTACCGATTAATGTTGGTGCTTTAATTCCATTATGGAATTTAATTTTTGAAGTAAAAACTCCGGCTTCGTCCCACAAGTTTTTTTGAATAAATGTATTTAGTAGCATCGAACCGCCCTCAACCATAATCGATTGTATTTTTCTTTTATGCAAAATAGTCAGCATTTGCTCTAACCAATTTTCATCAAAATCAATATTTATAAACTCTTTGTTAGTTGTGCTTTCAGCGTTTTTAATTTCTGTGAAAATTAGTGTTGGTATAGAACCATCAAACAAATTCAAGTTTTTTGGAAGTCGCAATGTGCGGTCAATTACAATTCTTGTAGGGTTATTGCCTGTCCATTGGCGTGTATTTAATTTCGGATTATCTAATAGTGCAGTTTGAGTGCCAACCATTATTGCTTGTTCTTCGGAACGCCATTTATGAGTTAAAATTCGGTGAAATTTATCTGAAATATTTGCAGGCGATTTATCGCTCGAAGTCCTTATTCTATCTATAAATCCATCGCTGGTTTGAGCCCATTTTAACAAAATAAAAGGTCGTTTTTTTTCGTGAAATGTAAAAAATCTTTTGTTTAACTCTCTACATTCTTTTTCTAAAACTCCAACTTTGACATTGCAACCGACATCGAAAAGTTTTTTGATACCATTTTGACAAACAACTTCATTAACATCGGGAGTTCCAATTACAACATTTGGAATTTTATTTTCGATAATAAAATCGGCACATGGCGGAGTTTTTCCAAAATGCGAACAGGGTTCAAGATTTACATAAATCGTCGAACGTTTTAATAATTCTTTGTCTTTTACTGAATTAATTGCATTGACTTCTGCATGTGGTTTTCCGTATTGCTGATGAAAACCTTCGCCGATAATCTTATCATCATAAACAATTACAGAACCAACCATTGGGTTTGGTGCAGTATTACCAATCCCCAGAGATGCTAATTCAAGGCAACGATGCATGTATTTTTCGGAAAATGATAACATTCTGATTTTTAATTCTTCAAAGTAAGCTCATGAAATACATCTTCAAGTTTTTTCTCTTTCTTTTGCATTGCAAGTACGGTGAGATTATTTTTTACTGCAAAATTGAAAATCTCGGGACGAATATCAATATCGGGCTTGCTCTGAATAAGCCAATTATTTTGATTAAGTTGTTTAACTTTAACAACTCCAGAAATTTTTTCAATAGCAGACATTTCAACTTTAGTGCTAAATTCAACAATTATAGTTTGATATTTATCGGCATATTGTTTTTGGTAATTTCCGGTTTCATCGTCAGCAACAATTTTTCCGTTATTTATTATAATGGTTCTGTCGCAAATGGCTTCTACTTCCTGCATTATATGAGTCGAAAGCATTATTGTTTTTTGCTTTCCAATTTTCATAATCAGGTTTCGAATTTCAATAATTTGATTTGGATCAAGTCCTGATGTTGGTTCGTCTAAAATTAAAACCTCAGGATTGTGTATAAGTGCCTGAGCAAGACCAACTCTTTGCTTGTATCCTTTTGATAAAGCCCCGATTTTTTTCTTTTGCTCAATTGTTAAACCTGTAAGTTCAACTATTTCGTCAATTCTGTTTTTTGAGGCTTTTCCAAGTTTATATATTCCTGCTACAAACTCAAGATACTCTTTTACATACATATCGTGGTACAGAGGATTATTTTCAGGTAAATATCCAATAATTTTTCTGATTTCGAGAGATTGCTCAATGGCATCCATTTCGTTAACAAATACGTCGCCTGAGCTAGGTGGAATAAAGCCTGTAATGATTTTCATCATTGTTGATTTTCCAGCACCGTTTGGACCCAAAAAACCAACTATTTCACCTGAATTTATTTTAAATGAAACATCATCTAAAGCTTTTTGCTGACCGTAAATTTTGGTTATATTTTTTACTTCTATTGACATGTTAGGAGGTTTGAAGTTTGATGTTTGTAGTTTGTAGTTGTTTTTTCAATTTAAGAATTTATTTTATGCCAAAAGTAATTGTTCTTGAATTATCATCATTAACCCTAATATTAACTTTTACAAAATTTTCGGGAAGTAATTCTTCAATTTTTTCGGGCCACTCTATGAAACAATAATTTCCGCTATAGAAATATTCCTCATAACCAAGGTCATAAGCTTCTGAAATTTTGTTAATACGGTAAAAATCAAAATGATAAATAATTTGATTGTCTTTTGTTGAATATTCATTTACAAGAGCAAATGTAGGGCTATTTGAATTGCCAATTACGCCAAGTTCAACGCATAGTTCTTTAATAAAAGTTGTTTTACCTGAGCCCATTTCGCCGAAAAATGCAAATACTTTTTTGTTTGGAAATATTTCTAAAAATGCTTTCGCAACGGAATTTATTTCTTGTAAATTATTAATATGTAAATGTTGAATTTGCAAGTTATTTTATATCAATGGATAATACTTTTGATAATCCAACTCTGACTTCTTCCATTGATTCCAATTTAATTCGTCCTAATCGTTTTACAAATCTTTCGCTAGAAACTGAACGAACTTGAAAACAATCAACTGAAGACGTTTTGTTGAGTCCATTATTCGAACTTGCTTCAATCTTAATCATCCAAGGAGCAATGTCGTATCTATCTTTCCAGTCAGTTAAAGGAACAATAATTCTAAGAGGCAGTTTCCCTAATAAATCATCGTTTACAATTATAGCTGGTCTTGTTTTTTTTATTTCAGACCCAATAGTTGGGTCAAGATTTATTAACCAAACTTCACCTTGCTTCATAAAAATTTTCAAAATCAAGGTTTGTAAATGCTGTTAATTCTTTGTCGTTTAAATAATCAAGATATAATGCTTTGGAGGCTGCCTCCAACTGATTTTTATCTTCTTGTTTTCGAATTGACTGAATTGCTTTTTCAATTATATAAATCCTTTTTTGTAAAGGTAGCCCTTGTATTTCTTTAATAATGTCTAATGTAGTCATTCTTGTATTTTTTAGTTCTTACAATTCTTTTCTCAGTCTTCCAACCGGAATATTAAGTTGTTCGCGATATTTAGCAACGGTACGTCGGGCAATATGATAGCCTTTTTCTTGTAATATTTTAGCTAATTTATCATCGGTAAGTGGATTTTTTTTGTTTTCGGCTTCGATACAATTTTGTAGTATTTTTTTGATTTCACGCGACGATACTTCATCGCCAGTGTCGGTTTGCATTGCTTCAGAAAAGAAAAATTTCAAAGAAACAATTCCAAAGTGAGTTTGAACATATTTGCTGTTTGCAACTCTCGAAATTGTAGAAATATCAAGCCCTGTAACATCTGCAATATCTTTCAGAATCATTGGTCGCAGCTTGGTTTCGTCGCCATCAATAAAATAATCGTACTGATAGTTTACGATAGCCTCCATAGTTCCTAAAAGTGTGTGTTGGCGTTGAACCAATGCGTCAATAAACCATTTTGCTGAATCTATTTTTTGTTTTACAAATGCAACGGCTTCTTTTTTATTTTTATCGTTTTTTTTGCCTTGATATTCGGTAAGCATTTCTATATATTTTCGACTAACTTTCAGTTCAGGAACGTTTCGTGAATTCAATGTTATATTTAGCTCGCCATCGTTTTCTTCGATAATAAAATCAGGAATAATATGATTGTTAGATTTGTTTAATGGATCGCTGAATGAGCTTCCGGGTTTTGGATTAAGCTTAACTATTTCTGCAATCACGAGTTTTAAATCGTCTTCAGAGATATTAAGTTTTTTGATTATTTTATCGTAATGCTTTTTAGTAAATTCATCAAAGTAATCGCAAATTATTTCACATGTTAATTTGATAATTCTATCTGCTTTTGGTTTTCTTTTAATTTGCAAAGCAAGACATTCTTTTAAATCTCTTGCACCAACTCCCGGTGGGTCGAGCTGTTGAATAATATCAAGTAAGTGTCTAATTTCAAAATCGTTAGTTGTAATGTTTTGTGAAAAAGCCAAATCATCAACAATTGATTCAATTTCACGTCTTAGATAGCCATCGTCGTCAATATTTCCAACTATATATTTTGCAAGTGTTTTTTGTTCTTCGGTTAAAAATAAAAAGTCAATTTGTGATTCGAGATTTTCATGAAATGTTGAACCAATTGAAAAAGGTATTTCTTTACGATCATCATCGGCAGAGTAATTGTTTGTAGCAAGCTTATATGCTGGTGTTTCGTCATCGTCGATATAATCTTCTAAAGAAAACTCATCTTGGCTATTGTCCTCATCACTCTCTTCGTTTTCGTCGCCTTCAATTTCGTTATTATCTTCTTTTATTTCATCGTCGTATTCGTCGCCTTCTTCTAAAGCGGGGTTTTCTTCCAGTTCTTTTTTAATTCTTTGTTCTAACTGAATAGTCGGAACTTCAAGTAATTTTATCACTTGAATTTGTTGTGGCGACAATTTCTGCAGCAATTTTTGCTGTAAGCTTTGCTTTAACATTTTTTTATTTTTTTAAAACTTAACACAAGTTAAGGCAAATAATATTATTTACAAAATGTTTGATTGAAATAATGATTATATAAAGCTTGTAAAGCCACAATAATTTATATAGTGTCTCTTAGAAAACTCCAATAATTTCGTTAAACACCTCACCAGCTCGCCCATACTGCTAACAGCAGTATGTCGTGTTTTGAAAACAGTCTTTTACATTCGTAAACTCCTTATTTTCAAAACTGCGAAAGCCTCATTCTTGAACTTTTCTAAAGAAACACTGTGTTTTCTTATTGACACTATATACAGACTCAAGTTAGTGCATCTAAGGAAAACGTTGTATTTTTAGAAATCCCAAATTTCAACCTAGCTTGCGAGCTCAACGAAGTTAATTTTCAAAAATCAAATAAATCTCAAATTCAGAACTCCTTACCTCTCGCAGAATAAAAGTACGGAGATTTCAAACCCACT
>Ga0154347_1224_pt1 | contig 17682 bp, 15 predicted proteins | sample RifGroA2_FD_115875 | JGI IMG/M metagenome (GOLD analysis project Ga0154347, IMG submission 115875) | Bacteroidetes bacterium GWA2_31_9
CCTTTATGTAAAATGCACAAATTTATCCCGAACAAAGTATAAAAGAGCATTAACTGTATAAAATAAAGAGTAATAAAGCCTATTTATTGTTGAATTCCAAAATCCATTTGCAGCTAACACTTTTGCTGCATTATAGGTTTTTTTGGCAGTTTCAATTCTATATTTTACATACTCTTTTCTTTCTTCACTATTCATATTCTGATACCTTCACGAGAAACATTGTTAAAAAATGGAGTTATGCTTTGTTTTGAAAACCAGTCAATTTTAGGGTAAATAAATATTGAAAACGGTTCTTCTGTTTCTAATTCTAAATCGTATAATTTTTCTCTGAAAAGTCTTTCTTTTTGCAAATCAACAGGGTAATCTGTTAATATCAAAATATCCCAGTCCGATTCTTTATTTTCGTCTCCACGAGCACGTGAACCATATAATATAACATCCGATTTAGGGTCTATAAGATTTACATAACTTCGGATTAACTGACTGATATATTGTGTTTTTTTCTTCATTAAACAAAGTTAAGAAAAATTTTAATCTTTATTTTAATAATTTTGAACGATTTGTTAAATCTACAAAGTCTGAAAATTAAGTATTTCAACTTTTAAACAAATTACAGTAACGAATGTAATAAATGTTTTTGAATAAAACAGGCTAATTAAAATTCAAATCTGATTCCCTCTGTCAATTAAAAAAATAAATTATTAACATGGCAAACACTCGTGGAGTATTTGAGCCTGCATGTGTGAAAATCGGACATTATGGTAATGTAGAACTCAAAATAAAAAAGCCGTAATCAAATGAATACGGCTTAAAAAACTGTGCGGATGAAGGGACTCGAACCCCCACGCCTCTCGGCACCAGATCCTAAGTCTGGCTCGGCTACCAATTACGACACATCCGCAATTGAAAATTTTGCACAAAGATATTCTTTTTTTCACAAATTTTACCCATATTGCAAAAAAATTATCAGTAATTTTGATATTTTTAATAGAAGTATTACTTTCATTGAAAATTTTGACAAAAAAATTATAATTTAATATGAGAAACATCTCTAAAATATTGCTAATCTTGCTTATAGCTGGTCTTTCTAGCTCTTATGCACAAAAGATTCAATGGGCGAATAAAGTTGTAAAGGCATCTTCTCAGTTTAGTAAGATAGAAAAATCTGCTGAACAACTATTAGGTCAACCAAATGTTTTGCCTATTGGAGGAGAATCAAATCTTGCTTGGGCAACAAAAGCTAAAGGTAGCGATGAAAGCCCTGATCCTGTTACTTTAAGAGTTAGCTTTGAGTCTCCAACAAGAGCTCAACAAGTTGCTGTGGGCGAAAGCTTTAACCCTGGAGCAATCGAAAAAATTGTAATTTATGGAACAAGTGGTGAAAGCACAATTATTTATGAAAACACTCCAGCTCCTATTAAAGATAAAACAAGGTTGTTAAACATATTTTTTACCGTTACAGAATATTTTGTAAAAGATATAGAACTATTTTTACAACCTGGTAAAGTTGATGGATTAAATCAAATTGATGCTATTGGAATTTCAGATTCAAAAGACACTATAAAATGGACTATTAATACAATTCCAACATTAGAATTTCAAGAAAAACCTGAAAATTTGGGTTCTGAAATAAATTCAATTTATGATGAACTTGCACCAAAAATTACTCCTGATGGGAAAGCAGTTTACTTTACAAGAAAATATCATCCTGATAATGTTGGAGGGTTTAAAGACGAAGATGATGTTTGGTATTCTGAATTAAAAAATCAATTTGGAAAATGGTCAAATGCAATTAACTTGGGATCGCCAATAAATAATCAATATAACAACTTTGTACAATCAATTACACCTGATGGAAACACATTATTATTAGGAAATGTTTATAACAAAGATGGAACAATGAGTCCTGGAGCATCTATTACTAATAGAGTCGAAGAAGGTTGGTCGTATCCTGAAAAGCAAGTAATTGCTGATTTCTACAATCTAAATCAATTTGCTAATTATTATTTATCTAATGATGGAATGTTTTTAATGATGGCAATCGAAAGAAAAGATGCCTACGGAGCTTTAGATTTATATGTTAGCTTTAGAAAAGGTGATAACAGATGGTCAAAACCAGAAAATTTAGGATCTACAATTAATACAAATGTAAATGATTACAGCCCATTTTTAGCTGCTGATGGAGTAACTTTATACTATTCTACTTCTGGTAAAAGTGGATATGGAAAAGAAGATATTTTTATTACTACAAGACTAGACGACACTTGGAAAAATTGGACAGAACCTCAGAATTTAGGAAATGCTATTAATAGCTCAGAATCAGACACTAAATACAATATTCCTGCTTCTGGTGAATTTGCATATTTTTCAACTACTAACAATTCATTGGGCAAAAACGACCTTTTTAGAATTAAACTTCCAAACTTAATTAAGCCAAAACCTGTTGTTTTACTTGTTGGAAAAGCCGTTAATGAAAGAAATGGAAAACCAATCTCTGCAAAGATTTCTTATGAAGATCTTGAAACTGGCGAAGAAGTCGGTATAGCAAGAACTAATCCATTAACAGGTGAATATAAAATTGTATTACCTGCTGGTAAAAAATATGGCTTTATGGCTATTGCTGATGGTCACTATAGTGTTACGCAAAATATTGACTTAAGCGAACTTACAGAATATCAGGAAATAGAAAAAGATTTGAAACTTGCGCCTATTGAAGTTGGTGCGGTATTTACAATCAATAATATTTTCTTCGAATTTGCTAAAGCTACTCTTCTTCCAGAATCTTTCCCTGAATTAAACAGAGCTGTTAAGTTTTTATTTAACAATCCTGGAATTGAAATCGAAATTGGTGGTCACACAGATAATGTTGGATCAGATGTAACAAACCAAAAACTTTCAGATGCTAGAGCTAATTCTGTTAAAGAATATCTTGTTAAAAGCGGAATTGATGAAAAAAGAATGAAGGCTCTTGGTTATGGAGAAACTCGTCCAATTGCATTTAATACCGACGAAGAAGGTCGTCAAATGAATAGAAGGGTAGAATTTAAAATTATGAAAAAGTAAAAGATATTTTAATATTTTTAAATGACCTTAGGTATGATAAACTTAAGGTCATTTTTTTTGATGTTCATTTAAATATATAAGCAAGAATATCAAAAGAACAACACTTAATACAGCAGAAGGAACTGCCGCATCTTCACCAACAATTAGTAATGAAAACATTGCTGAAACGCCATTGTTTTTGACAACAAACATCAAAATATAACTCTTTTTATTTGCCTCTGAGATTTTTAATTTATTCATAATGTATTGCAAGATCCAAACCATCGGAAAATACATAATTAACAGTATTATCAATGGAATTACAATTTCAGTGATATTTGTAAAAAAAACTTTTCGAGTAATTCCTATAACTATATAGATTAAAATAAAAAAAGTAATATCAATTATTCGACCTCTTAGGTTTTTAAGTATCATTTGTGCTTTCTCGAATCGAAGAACACGTGAAATTAATAATGGAAATACCAACATTAATGAAAATTGCCACAATAAAAAATTAATAGGTAATTGCTGTTTTACATTTAAGAAGTAAATAAGGACGGGAAATATAATAATCTGAATTAAATAACCACTAAGTGTCCCAATAACAGAAAATTCTTTATTGCAATCTGTTTTTTGAGAAAAAGGAACGATAACAACACCTGGAGGTGCCAAAGCGATGAATAAAAAACCATAAATCATTGGAGAGTTGGCAGGCAATAATAAATAAGCTAAAAGCATAAGCAAACTTCCAAACAATAAATAGTTAAAAGCAAATGCCAACAAAGCATTCTGCGAGAATTTCTTAAAATTAAAAATTTGCTTAAACGAAACAGCCGAAAACGAAACTGTCATCATTATAAGCAAATCATAAGAAGCAAATTCTTTTAAAGAATCAGCCAAATCACCAGCAAAAATGCCTAAAAGCATAGCCGATAGCAAAAGTACATTTCTGTTAAAAAGAATTTGTTTTAAACGCATTACATTATTTTGAATTAATGCAAAGGTTTACAAAATTGATTAAGACGCAAAATAAAACTGCTATTGAATTGAAATGATTGGGTGATTTACCTTTCTACAAATATGAAACTTCTACGAAATTTCTAAAAACGATAGCTAAAATCTATTTTTTTGTAATCTGGTTCAGTTTTATCATCAATTGAATTGATTTCCACAACATCTGATTCAACTCAACTCTTCTGGATTCCAAAAAATCTCATTAAAATTGACAATTTTATTGTTAACAACTTTAATGTTTTCGCTTTCGAGAAGTTCTTGCATTTCGTTGTTTCCTGTGAAATGATGCTTGCCTGTTAAAAGTCCATTTCTATTTACCACTCTATGTGCCGGAACAAACTCTTTTGATGTATGTGAATTATTCATTGCCCAGCCAACCATTTTTGCTGCACCTGGACTTCCAATACATTTTGCAATTGCACCATAACTGGTTACTCGTCCGTAAGGAATAAGTTTTACAATTTCGTAAACTCTCTTAAAAAATGAATCATTCTTGGGGTGGCTCATTTAAGCTTTCGTTATTTAATCTGAACTGAATATATGTAATTCTTTTGCCTATGCCCAAAAACTGCTCTTCGTAGAATGTTTTAATATTTAAATATTCGTTCAGAATTTCAGAATTGTATAAATTATCAGTGTTTTGAGTTGGTGTAATATTATTAAACGATAAAACTCCCATTGTGTAATCGTACAACTCTTTACTATCGGTTTTAAGGTGAATTATTCCGTTTGGTTGAAGCAATAATTTGTACTTATTCAAAAACCCTGAAGATGTTAATCTTTTTGATGCTCTTTTCTTTTTTAATTGCGGGTCTGGAAATGTTACCCAAATTTCGCTGATTTCGTTAACATCGAAACATGAATTTATGAATTCGATTCGAGTACGAAGAAATGCAGCATTTGGCAAATTATTTTCGGTTGCAAATTTGGCTCCTTTCCATATTCTTGCACCCTTTATATCAACTCCTATAAAATTTTTATTGGGAAATGATTGAGCTAGATTGACAGTATATTCTCCTTTTCCACAACCTAATTCAAGAACTATTGGATTATTGTTTTTGAAGTGTTTGCTCCAACTTCCTTTAAGGTCGCAAGTGTTTCTAAATACTGAATCGAATTCTGGCTGGAAAACATTCGCAAATGTTTCCATCTCATTGAATTTATGTAATTTATTTTTTGACACGAGAGATTAATTTGCAATTGCTTTTTCAATTCTAATTCCAACATCAGAAATGTGTTCGAGAACTTCTTCTCTCATAGCTTGTTCGATTTCAAAAATATAATTTCCGGTATCAGGAAAAACTACATTTCGACGGAGCAAAATTTGATTGTCCCATAAATCGCCAATTCCTTTGCCAAGCCAACGTCCATTGTCATCTGCAATTACACATTGAATAGTATCAATACGTACAATATTATCGGGACTTTGTGTTTTCAAAAAAACATAAATGTTACTGTAATTATATTTGCCTGAATTTCTGATGTCAAGAAAAATATTGAAAGGCATTTTTGTGTCTGAAATATTAACATTGTATTTTAAAATATTGGCTCTATTCCATGACTGACCAGGTATTTCGGTATATTCTTCGAAATATCTTTTATTGTCGCATGAAGATAATAAAAATATGCAAACAGCTAGTAAATAGAATGTTTTAGCTTTTCTGATTATCATTTGGCTTTCTGAATTTTTTCTTTTTTTTCTTTTTTGGTCTATTGTCGTCAAAGCGAGTGATGCTTTCTTGTCCAACTTGATTCTGAAAATCAAGAATGTCCTTTTTAGGCTCGGTTTCAATTAAAATTGTATCAACTTTAATTCCTTTTTTATTTGCATGAATAATTTCTTTTACTCTATTTACAGGAACAGGAACAAGGTTTATTGAATTGTTTTTATCGAACGAATACCACATTATTTCCTTAAAAACATCTGTCTTTTGATGATATGCAGTTCCGTCTTTCATTTCCAATGGGACTGAAATATTTGGAAAATCCTTAATGGCATCCATATATGTGTCTAATTCGTAATTCAGACAACATTTTAATTTACTACACTGTCCGGCAAGCTTTTGAGGATTCAGCGAAAGTTCCTGAAAACGAGCAGCTCCCGTAGAAACAGAATTGAAATTTATTACCCAAGTTGTGCAACACAATTCTCTTCCACAAGGTCCAATTCCACCAATTCTTCCTGCTTCTTGTCGTGCTCCAATTTGACGCATTTCGATTCTTACTTTAAATTCATCTGCTAAAATTTTAATTAGCTCTCTAAAATCGACACGTTCGTCGGCAATGTAATAAAATATCGCCTTTGTTCTATCGCCCTGATATTCAACGTCGCCAACTTTCATGTTCAAATTCAGCTTTTGTGTAATCTGACGAGCTTTAAGCATTGTAGGAATTTCAAGCGAAATGGCTTCTTTCCACTTTTCAATGTCGGTTGGTTTTGCCTTACGATATATTTTCTTGAACTCGTAAGTTTTAACATCGACATTCATTTTTTTCATTTGTATTTTCACAAGATTTCCTACAAGTGAAACTATTCCAATATCGTGTCCTGGCGACGATTCTACTGCAATTACATCGCCTTGTCGGAGTTTTAATTTATTAACATTTGTAAAAAAAGCTTTTCTTACATTTTTGAATCGAACTTCAACTATATCAAATTCGTCAGAATTAGAGGGAATATCGCTTAGCCAATCGTGTGTATGTAGTTTGTTGCAACCGCCTGAATAACACGAATTACTAGAACCATCGGTTTCTTCGTTCATACATCCGCGAGTGTAACATATCGTTTCTCGAAAATTTTCCATTGTTTTTTGAATATCTACAAAAGTAAGTAGTTTTTGTTATATGGCAATATTATTTTGTTGCGTTTAGGATTTTGCGATTCCATGATTTGGTTTGTAGTGTTAAAAGCTGTTCATTTTTCTAAAGTGTCACTTAAATTTGTTGTAGCAATATTTGTATCAAGTATTCTATTTTTTTCCCATGATGAAATATCTGCATTGTCAATTTCAGCTTGATGTTTTTTTTCATAATTATTAATCCCAATAGCAAAAAATACAATATAAAATGATAATCCCCCAAGAAGAAGCAAAAGTCTTTGTTTGAATTTAATTTTGTAATTTTCTTTATGTAGCTCTATTAAAGAATAATCAACACTCCACCTGCCAAGCAAAATTAAAGGAGCAATAAAAAATATATAAATCATTATTATAAAAGAATATTTCTCAGTTGCATTACTCTCAAGTTGTTTTTGATATTCAATTTCAAATTGTTTTTCTTCATTTGCAAATTTGTCAAGAATTTCTTGTTGTTGCTCCTTAGTAATACCACGTTTTTTTAATTCTTTTTTGGCTTTATCAATAGCCTCTTGTTGCCAATATTCAACTGAACTATTTGCAATTGCAATTAATTCTTCAATATCTCTTATTTCTATAGGAGGATTGAAATCTGTCATTTTATAATGAGATTATAAACTTCTCTTTTCAATCAACATCTTGCTTGTGAATAAAAATGCAAAAATGTAAATTAACGCAAAAATCACATTCAGCCACATTAAATCTGACGGAGCTTCGGCAACAGCAGGTTGTTGAGTAACAACACTTCCGTTTATGCTTGTTGTAAATTGAGCACTTCCTCCGAAATTAAATATTTCTGGTGCAGGTGTTAGATTTGAAATAATTTTCATTGGAAAATAATTTGACACTACATCAGGAATAATTCCTCTCAGAATTGGTTCAACAGGGAAAAAATACAAAATGAAAAACAAAATTGATAAGCCAGTATTTTTCACAATAACTGCAACAAAAAAACCAACCGACATATACGCAAATGCCTGAATAAGATAAACAAACAAGTAATAACTATTTTCAAAAGCCGACGATAAACCTATAAAACCTGATTTTACAAAACCTGTTATCAGAATTGTAATAAATACCAAAACAAAACAATAAACCGACGACATTAGCATTACTATTACCTTACCTGCAACAAGTTCATGTCGAGAAAGTCCATCAATGTGGGTTTTTCGGAAAGTTTTAAACGAAAACTCATTTCCGGTAATTACGATTATAAAAATTGCAAGAATCAGATTAAACCAACTTGCAATCCATGTTACAGTATTCCATACAGCAGGAAATGTCCATAAGTGATTGATATCAAACCCCTGCATATCAATTTTTATATTTGCGACAATAAATATCGAAAGCACAAATAATGCTGCATGTAATCCAAAAATTACCCAAAAATTGGCGTAAGAAAAATATTTTTTTAATTCGATTTTTAATAATTTAATCATTTGATATAGTGTTGATGGGTTTAATGTTTGTTTCAATGTATTTTTGCCACAGATTGCACTAATTTACGCAGATTTTTTTCACAAATTTTCCTAATATTAAGACAAATTAAACTACCTCTGGTAGTTTAATCTGTGAAAATTTGTGAACTTAGCGAAGCGACTCACGAATGCTTTTATAAATAAACAATTTATGAGTAAATCTGTGGCATATATTTTCTATTTAATAATTTCCAAAACTGTTTCTCCAAAGTGTTTTTATTTTTTTCTATTTTGTTGAGCACAAATCCTTTAGAAAATGCAAATTGATTTATTTCTGAAATATTTCGACCAGTAATCAGATTAAAATGAATGTCAAAGCCTTTAATACTTTCGTTTTTTGATATTCCCGACGATTTTAATGTTTCGTGAAATTCAGTAATTCTATCGGTAGAGATAATAAAAGTTTCTTCAGAGCTAAGTAGCTCATTTACTTTGCCGTTTGCAATTAGCTTTCCTGATTTTAGCACAGCAACATGACTACAAACTTTTTCAACTTCATCTAAAATGTGGCTTGCTAGAATTATTGTTTTTCCTTTTGAGGCTTCGTTTCTGATAATTGTTCTTACTTCGGCAATTCCTTCTGGGTCGAGTCCGTTTGTTGGTTCGTCTAAAACCAAAACATCGGGGTCGCCGAGCAAAACAGATGCCAGTGCTAGTCGCTGTTTCATTCCTAACGATAAAGTGTCGAAACGTGAAGTTTTTCTTTTTTCTAAACCAACAACTTTTAAAACTCTTGAAATATCTGATTTTTCAATGTTTTTGATTAATGCCGAAACTTCCAAGTTTTTTTCTAAGCTTAAATATGGATAAAAAAGTGGTGTTTCTATTAAAGCTCCTATTCGCTTTTTTGCATCATTATTATTTTCACCGCTAAACCAGTTATAAGTTCCCGAACTTGCGATAACAATTCCCATAACAATCGATAAAGTTGTAGTTTTTCCACTTCCGTTCGGACCAAGAAGTCCATAAACATTGCCTTGGCTGATAGATAAATTTAAATTATCAAGTGCATGAATTTTTCCATAATTCTTACTTAATGATTCAATTGTTAAGACTTTTTCTGCAGACATTTATTTAATTTTTTTATTGTTGCATATTACGAAATTTGTAGCAAAAAAAAAAGGCTGCAAAAGCAGCCTTAATTCTCCTCATAATCCGAAGTCACATTTTCGTTTTAATAAAAGGGTATTTATAGATTGAATAATGTGATTCCAACTGTTATAGGATATAGTTTTGGTCCTTTGTTTTCTTCTAACAATGTTGACATATCGTAATTAATAAATAACTGAATATCTTCGCCTCCAAATCGAGCAGTTAAGCCATATTTCCATGGATTAATATAGAAGCTATCACGAATCTTATCTGTTGCTTCAACACCATCTATTTCAAAAACTTGTTTTGTGTGTCCGCCAACCCTAACACCTGCATATCCACCTATTGCAAAGTTCAGTCGGGTATTGAATGCAGGAATTTGAAACTCAAGTAACAATGGAGCAATAAGATATGTAGAAGTCAATTTGTTTTTAGAAATATTTCTGGTAGTATCATAAAAATATGATAATGTATCGCTGTTTTTGAAAAGAGTTATGTCGTTTTCAAATCTGTAATTATTGATATTTAGACCAAGTCCAGTAGTTAAACCAATATAGTTTTTATAAAGTGGAATATTAAACTCAATAAAATTAAAGTTAAAAGCCCACGATTTTCCAGGATTAAGTTTAAGAAATTCGTCTTCTTTTGACAAATTTAAACTACCTGCATTGTTAATATAATTGTTTAGACCAATTTCAATTCCAGCCCAATGTCCATTGAATTTTTTATCTTCAGGATTCATTGTGTCGCAACTAAGTGAGTCGGTTTCGAACATTACTGTATCGCTTTTTTCATTTTCTACAATGATGATTGATTTTTTTCCAAGTTTGATTTTTGTTGTGTCGGGATAATATCCAAGAATGTAATCGTCGTCGGACATAATTCCAGGAACTAATAAACCATTTGCTTGTGTTTTAAATATGCCTCCAAAAATTATCGAAAGACATAAAATTGCTGTTTTAAAAAGATTTGTTTTCATAATTATTTTTAGTTTAAATTTTTTAATTCTTTTAACTCGAGTGTTTCTGTGCATAGGACGCATTGATGTTTTAAAAAGTTACAGAAGAATTTAAAAATTATTGCACATGTTGATTAGTTTGCTGGATAACAGCTGTATAGAGTAATTATTGCATCTAATAAAACGTTGTGTTTTTTGAAATACCAAATTTCAACCTTCAAAAATCAAATAAATCTCAACCTACAATAGCTTAATATCCAAACTGTTTTGAGAATTGGAATTTATTTGACATTTATTTTTTACTTCGACTCCGCTCAGCACATGTGTTTTTTGGAGTTTTCTTACTAACACTAATTATGAATTATACTTTAAAATAATTCAAAAATAAGACAGTTCAATTACAAATACATTAGAAATAAGGGGTTCGGTCGAGTTTCATAAAATGCTTATTCTTAATTGTTTTATATTTGCCACTAAGCCTCAAAGCCTCTAAGTTTACATTAAGAAAATCTTTGTGTTTCTTTGTGTTTTCGCATCTTTGTGGCATTTCTTAAATATTTTAACTGAACAGCCCAGATATTAAATCCATATTTAAATTAAAACATTTTATTTTTAACAGATATAAAAATAAATAAAGCATTGCCTAAATATACAGAAACAGAATTAGTTAATTAAACTTGATTTTGCTTATTTAAAACTTAATGTGTATTTTTATGCAATAAATTAAAGTGCTTTGCAAAAAAAGAGCATAAACATCTGTAAATGGTTGCAATCGTTTAAAAATGGATATGTAAGAATTTGTAAAATAAACAATTAATGGACTAAGGTGTACAAAGCCACATGTTAGGGTGACATAGAAACCCTGAATCATGAATGATACCGATGATAAAATGATTATTAATAGATTCAAAGTGGGATAGAATTAATTTTAAATTTGGAAAAAAATTAAACAAAAAATTATGGCTCATTTTAAAATTAAATTGATAATATTAATAACAATTTTTTCTATTTTATTTATAACTTGTAAACAAACAAAACAATCTGAAATAGGAGTTTGGGCTAATAAAGATTGTGAATTGATTATTACAAATAATTTTGTTTTATTCTTTGAACGAAATGGCAATGAAATATCAGCAACGTTACAAAGAATTGAAAAATCTGGTGATAAATTAAGTTGTAAATTATTTAGTAAAACAATTTTTAAAGACAGTATTGTATCATACAAATATGTAAATACAAAAATGGATAGTTTAATTGATAAGTCAAGTATTGGAGTAATACAAAATGATGGGCAAATTATTATAAATTCTAAAACAAAACAGCAATTACTTCAATTAATTGAGCCATTAAAAATAGTTGATAATTATGAAATGTTTAAAGTTGAAAAAAATAATATTGGTTTATGTCTTCAGCAATGGAGATTGGGTTCACGATTGACATTAGACAGTATTCCAAATTTAATTTCATTTGAACTGGGAACAAATAAACATAATTATGCATTTGTAATTCAAGATGGTTTTATTTATTGTAGAGCAGCAAGAATACGTTCATACAATAAAGGGACATATTTTGCACAAAATATTAGATTGATGTCAAATTCAAGAGAAAATGCAAGGATAATGGAAGAAGACAATCAAAAATTAAGTTCAGATGATTTAAAAATTGATGATTCAAAATTTGATTCAACAAAATGTATTTTTGATAAAGAAGGAATTTATTGGTCGTTAATAAAATTTGATAGTGATACAATATTTCTGAATGGTTGTGGAGGAGACATTTATCCAGTTGCAAGAGATGAAATGACATCAAAAACAATAACAGATTGGATTGAATTTATTAAATATTAAATAATTAACTCCTTGAAGCTTTTATTTCTTCTCCGGCATCAACACAACCTTAACATAATGCTCTTTGGTAAAGTATTTATTTGCTACGGCTTTTACATCGTCAATTGTTATTGAGTTTATATCTTCAACATAAGTGTTAATAACCTTTAAATCATCGTTATAATAATACGAATTTTCGATTGCCGATAACCAAAATTTATTTTTCTTTAGCATAGTTTCACGCTCACGAATCATAGTTTCTTTTACTTTGCTTAAATCTTCTTCGGTTGGTCCGTTTTTATTGATTTTTCCAACTTCGTTAAAAACCGTTTTTGCCAGTTTTTTTACATTTTTAGGAGAGCAACCAAATGCCACAAAAACCTGATATTTTGGGTTTGGATATTTTTCGGTTCGGTTCATTATTTGAACGCCATAAACTCCGCCCTGCTCTTCACGTAGCGATTCGCGTAGCTTAATATTTAACACATCGGTAGCAATTTGTAGTTTTAGTTTTTCTTTATAATTCCAGTCAAATTTTCCCGACATTATTACTGCAACCATGCTTTTAGGCTCAAGCCCTTTATTTATAGTTACTTCTTTGGTTGTTTCAGGAAATTTTGAGCTAACATCTTTCCATGTTTCTTTTCGGTGCTTGGTTGGCAATGCACCCAAATAGCTCGAAATAAAAGGCAAAACCGAATCAATTTTAAAACTTCCAACTATAAAAAAATTGAAATCATCGGCATCGGAAAATCTATCGGTAAATATTTCGTAAACTTTATTCAGCCTTACTGTTTCGAGTTGACTATCGGTTGGAATAGCTATTGCTCGTGGATTGCCCGAACTAATAATTTTTACAAGCGTATCGGAAAAAGCAACTTGCGGACTTGAACGGAAAAATTTGAATTGATTTGTCATTTTCGACATAAAAGCTCCGTAAGCCATTGAGTCTTTGCGTGCTTGGGTGAAATATAAATAAACCAACTGCATCATTGTTTCAAAATCGTTTGGTGAGCAATTTCCTTCAAAACCCTCGCTCAATTCGTCAATTGTAGGATTTACATCTACTTTTTGTGCCGATAATTTTTTTTCAAGCTCGGTATTGTCAAATTTTCCAATTCCTGACGAAGCAATTATTGAAGTTGAGTAATTTGCCGATAAAATATCAGCATCGGGATATTGCGATGAGCCACCGGGGCTATATGCCGACAATAAAATTTCATCGTTTTTAAAATCGGTAGGCTTTAAAATTACTCTAACTCCATTTTCATATTTTATTTCAGTATAACCAAATTCGGTGTTTTCGGTTCGGCTTATTATTTTGGCTTCGGCAGGTTTATTTTCAATAAGCGGACTGTCTGAAACATTATCAACGTAAGCATCTAATTTTAACGTTTTTACCTTTTCAAGAATTGCTAATATTTCTGCTTTTGTTGGTACAATAGAACCTTCTTTTTCGGGTGCAGTAACCATAATTCCTTGATTTTTATCAATTAACCATTGTTTTGCCAATGAGTTTACTTCTTCTAAATTTATTTCATTCAACAATTTTTTAGTTAGTTCAAATTCGTTTTTTGCTCCCATAATTGGGTCTTTCGAAAGAAAATTGTTTAGGCATTGTTGCGTAAATACTTTCGATTCTGTTTTGTCAACTTCTTTTGCTGCACGCTCATAATTCATTAATATTTCGGCTTTTTGACGTTCAAATTCGGTTTGTGTAAAGCCAAATTGTTTAACTCTCATACTTTCGGTTAGTAAAAGCTCAAATGCTTCGGCAATTTTATTTTCTTTTGGCATTGAATACGACATATAAGCATCGTTACTTCGAGCAAGAAATTCAGAAAAATAAGTATAAGCCATTATGTACGGGCAATCAGGATTTTGTCCTAATTCACGAAGTCGATTATTTAAAATTCCGCCATAAATTTGAGCTTTGAGTCCATCTTTAAAATCTTCAACTGTAGCTTGAATTTTATGTGGATGTTTTATAAAGTACATTAACATATTTCCGGTTGCTTCTTTGTCGGTTTCAATACTTATAAGTGGCTCATTATTATCGGGTAGGCTATATTCTGTTCGTTCAGAAAAATTTACAGGATTTGTTAATTTCGAGAACTGATTTTTAATGGTTTCTTCGGTTTTTGCAATATCAATATCGCCAACTACTATAACCGACATTAAATTAGGACGATACCAGTCTTTATAAAATTTTCGGATAGTTTCGTATTTGAAAGTTTCGAGAATTTCCTTTTTGCCAATCGGAATTCTGTCGGCATATTTTGAATCTTTAAAGATTATTGGAAAAGCTCGTTTTCTCATTCTGTCGTCTGCTCCCAATCCAAGTCGCCACTCTTCTATAATAACGCCTCGCTCCTTGTCAATTTCTTTGTCTTCAAACGACACATTATGAGCCCAGTCTTCCAATACCTGAAAGCCTTTGCTTAATAATTCGTCGTTGTCGGTAGGAAGGAATAACATATAAACTGTTTCTGCAAAGCTCGTGTAAGCATTAAGGTCGCCGCCGAATTTAATTCCCATTTTTTCGAGAAAGTTTACTAACTCAGCTTTTGGAAAATTCTTAGTTCCGTTAAAACACATGTGCTCTGTAAAATGTGCCAAGCCTTGTTGTTCGTCGGTTTCGTAAAGCGAACCAGCATTTATTGCCAAACGCATTTCGACACGTTTTTCGGGGAGAGAATTTTTACGGATATAATATGTTAAGCCATTTTCGAGTTTGCCGATTTTTACATTTTCGTCGATTAACAAAAGAGAATTATCCTTTTTAACTTCCTGTGCGAAAGAACAAAACGTAATTACAAAAAATGAAACGAATGCAAATACTAACTTCATAAAATTGAATTTAAATTAAACGGTTACAAATATATTTGTTTTAGGTTTGAAAAAAAGCGATTAACAGCAATTTAACAGCATTTATGAAACAACCTCAAGTCTTAAGTCTCTAAATTTCTAAATCCTCAAATTCTAAATTCTTAAATTCCTGTTATTGGATTATCTCAAATAATAAAAATTTCAATTTCATTAAAATTTTGTAATTTTACGACCAATCAATATGCTAACTTTGAAGTGTAATCAAAAATTTATAAATTTGATTAATAATAAAAAGAAGCTATTAAAAAAATCCGTTAAGAATCAGACATACAAGTAGAGAGCCTCTTGGTTATTAATATCTTAAACTCAACCTCCATCTGTGGAAACTGAACAAAAAAATCAAAAACAAATTTTTAAAGGAATTACAATCTTAGATTTTTGTCAAGTTATTGCTGGTTCTTATGCAACAACTCTTTTAGCCGACTTAGGTGCAGAAATAATAAAGGTAGAACCACCCGAAATTGGCGACACACTACGAAATACAGGCCCAAAAATAAATGGAGTTAGTGCATTTTTTATTCAAGTAAATCGTAACAAAAAAAGTATTTGCATTGATTTGAAAAGCCCTAAAGGGCTCGAAATAATCAAACAGCTAATTCCGCATGTCGATGTAATCTCAGAAAACTTCAAACCCGGAGTTATGGAAAAATTTGGTTTAGGTTATGAGGACGTTAAAAAAATTAAAGAAAATATTATTTACCTTTCTATTTCAGGCTACGGACATAATAACAAAAACTCACAAAAACCTGCTTACGATATTATGATTCAAGCAGAATCTGGATTAGCCTCGCTCAATGGATTTCCAGAACATAATTCTCCTTTAAGAAGTCCGTTAAGCGTTGTCGATTATACAACTGCAACCAATGCTTCGTTTGCTGTTTCATCGGCTTTGTATCATTTAAAAAATACTGGCGAAGGTCAATTTATTGATGTTGCAATGTACGATTCTATAATTTCGGTAATGGACAATAGCTTTTTGATTTACGAAAGTGTAAAAAATAAACCAGACCTTGATTTGATTAAAGAAGGAATAAAAAGCACAGGAAATCACCATCCCGGAACCTCGCCTCACGGTTGCTACAAAACCTCTGATGGACATATTGCACATACATCGTTGACAAATGAAATGTGGAATAAAATCCTTAAAATTATTGAACGAGAAGATTTATTTGATAACGAAAATTTTAACTCGCCCGATAAACGAAAACAAAACTGGCAGGAAGTTGATAAAATAATGGAAGAATGGACTTCGAAAAACTCAACCGAAGAGGTAATTAAAGCATTTAATGCTGAAAAACTTCCATGTGGAAAAGTCCGCGATATTGATGAAGTTTTTAACGACAGCCATAACGACGAAAGAGAAGTTTTCAAAAAAATAAATCATCCAATTGCCGGAAAAATGAAAATTACAAACACTCCTTTGAAATTTAGCGAAACTCCCAGACAAATTTTAAGCAATGCACCTCTTTTAGGAGAACATACAAGGGAAATAATTAGTAAATTTTTGAATTTTTCTGATTTGGAAATTAGGTCACTGTTTGAAAGTAAAATTTTACATTAACCTTAAATCCGCAAGTCTAAGATGTAAGTATTTGCAGGTGAAAAACACCTGCAAGAGGCAAAGTGCATCAGTCAGGTATTTTCACCTGACTGCTAAACAGCGACATAGCATAAAATCTGTGGATTTAAGGTGAAATAAAAACAATAATTTCCATATTTAAAAGAAATTATATACATTTATAACCTCTAATTTTAAAACTAGTTGTATATGAAACACATTGCTACTACTGCTGTTTTGCTTTTAAGCATAATATTGAAAACCCTTATCAATAGCTCAAAAATGAAAACTCATCTTTTAACTTTGGCTTTTAGCCTTTTGGTTTTTGGGGGAGCTTGGGGGCAGACGTTGGAGTGGGCAAAACGCATTGGTGGCACATCTGGCAACGAAGGCTACTCAATAGCATTAGACGATTTGGGAAATGTTTATACTACGGGCTATTTCAATGTCACAACAGACTTTGACCCGGGTGCAGGTACATTTAATTTAACTTCGATGGGCGGTCCTGATATTTTCATTTCCAAACTCAACCCTTCAGGAAATTTCCTCTGGGCAAAACGCATGGGTGGCTCAGGAGACGAAATCGGCAGATCCATAGCATTGGATGCTTTTGGAAATGTTTATACAACGGGGTATTTTAGTGGCACAGCTGATTTTGACCCGGGTGCTGGCACATTTAATTTAACTTCGGCAGGATATTGGGATATTTTCATTTCCAAACTCGACTCTTCGGGAAATTTCCTTTGGGCAAAACGCATGGGCAGCACAACATTCGATGACGCCAATTCCATAGCATTAGACGGTTCTGGAAATATTTATTTAACGGGCTTTTTCAATGGCACAGTTGATTTTGACCCGGGGGCAGACACTTTTAATTTAACTTCGGCTGGCCATACTGATATTTTTATTTCCAAACTCGACCCTTCGGGAAATTTCCTCTGGGCAAAACGCATGGGCGTCACAGAAGACG
>Ga0154347_1155_pt2 | contig 17545 bp, 14 predicted proteins | sample RifGroA2_FD_115875 | JGI IMG/M metagenome (GOLD analysis project Ga0154347, IMG submission 115875) | Bacteroidetes bacterium GWA2_31_9
TTTGAATTGAATATCAATTAATTCTTTTAATTCTTTGAAGCAATACAAATGCAAAGTACTTCTTCGTCCCATGAGAGCAAAAGAAGACATAAGTCCAAAAATTCCTAAATAATGATCTGGATGTAAATGACTTATTAATATATGATTAATTTTTGAAAACTTAATCTTATATTTTCTTAATTGAATTTGTGTTGCTTCTCCACAATCAATTAAAAAAAAACGCTCAGATATGTTCACTATCTGAGCGGATGTAAATCTACTAGAAGTCGGGACAGCAGAACTGCTCCCGAGCACTGTAACTTTAAAAGACATAATCGATTAGCTATTCTCTACTTGCTTCTCTTTTTCTTCTTTCAAAATTAATTCAACTGCTTTATCTAGGCTATAAGTTATATTTAAAACTGTGTCTAACTGAGATATTGTAATTAATCTCTCAACTGCAGTATGTAAACCTGTAAGTACAAAAGTTCCATTTGCATTTTTACATAGTCTATTAGCAACTAAAATAGCACTAAGACCTGAAGAATCACAATAACGGCAATTACTTAAGTCAAGAATAATATTTTTTTCACCGTTACCAGAAATTAAAACCAATTCTGACTTTAATGACGGCGCAACATGAGTATCTAATTTGTCAACTAAGACCTGAATTAGAGTATACTTCTCTTGTTTTTCGTTTTTAAAATCCATTATTTATAAATTATTTTAGTTACAGATTATTATTTATTTTTTTCAGTTTTTTCCATTTCTGTTTTAAGAGCAGCTAATTCTGAAATATCACCTAAAGTTGTTTTTTCGATTTTGTCTTTAACTTTTTTCATTGATTTTTCAGTATTCTTTTGAACAGTTACTTCTTCATTTTTCTTTTTGTCTTCAAAAATTCGACTATGAGAAACAACTATTTTCTTTCCTTCTTTAGAAAATTCAATTACTTTAAATTCTAATGTTTCATCAACTTTAGTATGAGAACCATCTTCCTTCATTAAGTGCTTGTTTGTAGCAAAAGCTTCAACTCCATAAGGTTGTAATGAAATTACTGAACCTTTATCGCTCACTTCCATAACAACGCCTTCGTGAACAGAATCGATTGAGAAAATAGATTCAAATACATCCCAAGGATTTTCTTCAACTTGTTTATGACCTAAGCTTAGTCTTCTGTTTTCTTTATCAATTTCTAAAACTATAACATCAACAGATGCTCCTATTGAAGTAAATTCGGCTGGATGTTTAATTTTCTTAGTCCATGACAAATCAGAGATATGTATCAGGCCATCAACTCCTTCTTCTAATTCAACAAATACTCCAAAAGTTGTAAAGTTTCTTACAATTGAAGAATGTTTGCTAGAAATTGGATATTTTTCTTCGATTTTTTCCCATGGATCAGTTCTTAATTGTTTCAAACCTAATGACATTTTTCTTTCGTCACGATCTAAGGTTAAAATCTGAGCTTCAACAACATCACCTACTTTAAGGAATTCTTGAGCACTTCTTAAATGTTGCGACCAAGACATTTCAGATACGTGAATTAAGCCTTCAACACCTGCTGAAATTTCTATAAAAGCACCATAATCGGCAAGTACAACAACTTTTCCGCTTACTTTATCACCTAGATTTAGATTTGCATCTAATGAATCCCATGGATGTGGTGTAAGTTGTTTTAAACCTAATGCAATTCGTTTTTTATCATCATCAAAATCAAGAATAACAACGTTAATTTTTTGATCTAATGTAACAATTTCTTCAGGATGATTTACTCTACCCCAAGAAAGGTCAGTAATATGAATTAAACCATCAACGCCACCTAAATCAATAAATACACCATAAGATGTAATATTTTTAACAGTACCTTCAAGTACTTGTCCTTTTTCAAGTTTAGCAATGATTTCTTTTTTCTGTAATTCAAGTTCAGCTTCGATTAAAGCTTTATGAGAAACAACAACATTTTTAAATTCATTGTTGATTTTAACTACTTTAAATTCCATTGTTTTACCAACAAAAATATCGTAGTCTCTAATTGGTTTAACATCAATTTGAGAACCAGGAAGGAATGCTTCAATACCAAAAACATCTACAATCATACCTCCTTTTGTTCTACACTTAATAAATCCTTTTACTATTTCACTATTATCGTGAGCAGCATTAACTCTATCCCAAGAACGCATTGCTCTTGCTTTTTTATGAGATAATACAAGTTGACCGGTTTTATCTTCCTGACTTTCAACATAAACTTCAACTTTATCACCAATAGATAATTCAGGATTGTATCTAAATTCATTAATATTAATTACTCCTTCTGATTTGTAACCGATATTAACAACAACTTCTCTTTTGTTTTGAGAAACAACTGTACCGTCTAATACAGCTCCATCTTCAATAGTAGAAAGAGTTTCATTATATAAAGACTCTAATTTTGTTCTTTCATCAGAGCTATATACATCTCCTCTTTTTGTAACATTTTCCCAATTAAATTCATCAGGATTAACATTTTCTGTAACCATAAATTTAGTTACATCAACTTGCTCTGTATCAGAGTCATCTTCTTCAATTAAATCATCTTGATCTTTAATTTTAAACTCTTCTAAATCTGGATCAATTAGTGATTCTAATTTTTTGTACTTTTCGATTACTTCATCCTCTAAGTAACTTTCATCTTTTTTTGCCATGTAAATTCAAAATAATTAATAAGTTAGACAATATTTATAGTTAATAAGCGACAAAAATACAATATATTATTAATTATTCCCAATTTATATTAGAATTTTCTATACTTGGGTTTTAAATATTGTCTCTTAGAAAACTCCAATAATTTCGTTACTCTGGTTTTGAAAACAGTCATTTACATTCGTAAACTCCTTATTTTCAAAACTGCGAAAGCCTCACTCTTGAAGTTTTCTAAAAAAACACTATGTTTTCTTATTGACACTAAATAAGTAATTAATATTATAATTTAACTACATAATCAAAAGTGTAACTATTTTTTTGTAATTGATATTTTGTATTTTCTTTATCAACTTTATTTGTAGCTAGCTCTTGTTTAACATTTCCACAAAAATCGTATTCAATTATTTTAATCATTTTTCCATCTTCATTAAAATAATACCACCTTCCAATTTTTTTTGTGGGTTTCATAATACATTCATTAATATTAATTTCATACTCCGAAGCTCCACCTCTTGGAATTTTAGACAAATAACCTGTTTCTTTTAAATTTCCATTAGAATAATATGAATCAAATTTCCCAGAGAAATTATATGGCATTCCATTAAACATTTCTATTTTATCGACATCATTATATTTAAAATTTAACTGACCGTTTGAATGGTAAAGTTCAACTGTATCAACATAAAAATTAATATCTGACACTGAAGGATATTGTATAATACTCATTAATATGCCCTTTTCATCATAAAATTTACTTAAATTAACAAAATCTCCATATTTAAAATTTTTTCCTCCTCCTACTTTATAATATTCAACTTCTTTTATTAAAGTACCACTTTCATTATAATACTTCCAAATACCTGTTTTATATTCTATATCAAGTCCTTTTTCAAGAAATTCTCCTTCAGACTCAACAATACTTGAAGAATTAAGCAATTTCCAATATCCTACCTTTTTGCCATTATGCATTTTTCCTTTTCCTAACAATGTTCCATCATCGTGATAAAGAGTAATTTCAGCATCTAATCCTTCTTGATTAATTTCTTTATTTAACAATAGAGCATCTGGATAGAACATGTTCATTTTCGAATAATTCTGATTTCTACTACCATTAAGAACCAACGGTCTTTCCATCTTAAAAATATAGGCTAGTTTCCCATTTTCAAAATAACCTTTTAAATCTAAGTCATAGTCAACTTTTAGTTCATATTCAAAGTCTGCTCTTACCTGCCTAAGCATCTCATATATAGGGACAACTGAAGCAACACTTCCACTCTGATAATAAGTTTTTAATGTTCCAATTCCTTTATAAGGCTTACCATCTTTAAATTCAACACTATCTTCGCTAAATCTATGTTCCTCAATTAAAACACCTTTATCATTGAAAAACTTCCGTTTTCCAATAATTAATCCATCTTTCCAGTCAGCTTGTTCCTTAATTTTGCCATTAGGATACTTTATCTCCTGATATGTTTTAAAATATTCTCTTCCTGTTTGAGCAAAAATTGATAGACTACTCAAGATAAGAAGCTTTGCGATAAATGGTTTGAGATAATTCATAAGGTTATTATGTTTGAAGTTTAACTTCGTTGAGCTCGCAAGCTCGGTTGAAGTTTAAGGTTTAACTTCGTTGAGCTCGCAAGCTCGGTTGAAGTTGCTACGCTGTTAAATCCTAAATCTTTAAATTCTTAAATTTCTAAATCTTTAATATTCTTTACCAACAAATGACAAAATACCAACTGCACAACCTTCTTCTCCATCTTTAAATGAAATATAAATGTTATATACACCAGATTTTTTACAATAAAAGTCAAAGCCTTTATAATTTTTCCCGGTTGCCATATTATAGGTACTACCCAACATTTGTTCAGCATCAAATAATTGAACAATTGCTTCTCCAGCAAACTCAGTTGCATTACATGAATTAAATCTGTAAGTAGTATTTTTACTTAGAGCTACTTGATATTTTGCAACTGGAGCTGCTTCTTTCTTTTTTGCTTTTTTCAATTTAACCTTAAAATCTTTGATATAAGTTGCTCCATTATTATCAAGAGCACAAACATTTACTAGTTGATCATTACATTGACCAAAGCTAAAATTTGAAATGATTGTAAATAATATAATTATTAAAATATTTATTGCTTTCATTTTATATTTTTTTTTCAGATTATAAACTTATTAATTTAGATCTAGTTGCTTCGGTAATTGATATAATATCAGCTAACTGTTGATCTGTCATTTCTACTACACTTGTTTCGTTTTGTACAATTACAAGCATTCCATCTTTTTCGACTGCCTCTGGCTCACCTTTAATATAAGAAATCTTAATATCGGCATACCTTTCTTTAACAGCCTCAATATCTGCTATTAATGAAGCAAAATTTGGATCTGATTTATAATTTCTTAAAATAATTAATAAATCATTAATAATTATTTTTTGATCTCCTATTCGTTCAGCTAAATCTTTATGTTTATTTTCTTTAACTACTTGGCTAGCAATATACAATCCTTCAATCCAAAGACCAGTAACAATAAGTGCACTGATACTTGTTCTATCACTTTCACGAAGATATGAATCCATATTATTAAATGACTGTGTTGAAATAAAAATTAATGAGTCTAAATTTTCATTATTAACAGATAATCTTTTTAAAGTGCTAAAATCAAAAAACTGACCTATTTTTAATTCATCAGCAATACTTTTTATTGTTGATAAATTTCCTAGAACTGAACCAGTTTTATTGTACATATTTAGATAGCCTAAATCAGCACCCAAAATTCCTAATCCAATTGCACGTTTAAAATTTGAATCATATTTTTCAATATCATCAGTTTTACAGATATATTTCTGAGAATAAGGCATTCCGGTTGAACGAATTAATGAAGCAATTTCAACAGGTGAAGAAATATTTTGAATCATATTTTCCATGACTTCTTCAGAAATTTGTAAAGGTTTACCATTCTTAACAGAATCTGGAATAGTCAAATCCTGACTAACATCATTTGTGTTAGAACTATTACATGCAGATAAAATAATTACTGCAGATAAAAAACTAAAAAAGCGTTTTCTCATATCATCTAAAATTAATTATTATTTTTTACTTTTTTAAATCTTTCAGATAAGACTAATGTTTTCTTTAATAAATCAAAACTTAGTGCAATATACAGAAAAATGGTCATAGACCAAACTACGATTAAATTAAACCAATATGTATCAATTGATTTATCCATAAAATTTTTGTGAGGAGCAAAAAAATGAGATCTAAAATTAAAATAACCTCGTTTAATTGGATCCTGAAATACAGGGTCAATTTGCTGTATGAGCTCATTGTTGTATCTCATAATCTTATTCTTTTCATAAACCTTTTTTGCAATATCGGCTACACTTTCATTAAAATAAGCATCTTTTTTACTTCTATATAAATCTTTCTGGGTTGTTAACCAATAATTTATCAATGTTTCTTTTTCGTTATAAGCGTCTTTAAATAAATCTCTATAATGCTTGGTAACATTGTCTAAGTAGTCTTTTACAATAAATGCCACAAAACTATTGAAAGAGTCAGCATGCAACTTATTAATCATACCAAAATGAATATTACAATCTGCCTCTAATTTTTCAATTTCATTTCTTAATAAATCTAATTTTTGATGCTTTACATTCATAGAAGAGTCAGATTTATCTTTAATATCCCTCAAACACTCGTTTGTAATATCCTTTAATTCAGGAATATAATATACTTGATAAAAATCAGCTTTACTTTCTTTTTTTTCAATTTCATAAAAATATTTTTCGTATCCATTGTTTTTAAACTGATTTACTAAAAGAGACTCATAAACCCATTTTGAAGGCATAAATTCTGCTACAAAAGGAACTGTGCCTGCTGTACCTAATTTTCTATTTAATTTATCGAAACTAAACATTGCTCCTCCAAGTATCATTTGAGGAATTAGTAAAAGTGGAATTAAAATATAAATTGTTACTGCAGAATTAAAACTCGCAGAGATATTTAAACCTAATACATTAGCAAAGCAAGAAACTGTAAATAATGCAAACCAATAGTCAAAATACATTTCCTTAATACCAAGTATGGAATTTCCGACTAAAACAAAAAGAACTGTTTGTAAAGCCGACAAAAGAAACAATATTCCAATTTTTGATATTAAATAGCTTTGTTTGCTTAGGTTTAGGAATGCTTCTCGTTTTAGGATTTTCCGATCTCTAAAAATTTCCTCGGCACTAACAGTTAAACCTAAAAACAACGAAACAATTATACACATAAATATATATGGAGGAATATTTTCATTATCTCTGAAAATATAAACATCTGATGCTGGATCTGCAATATATCTAATGATATATGATAATATTAGTCCTAGAAGTGGAGCCTCTAGTAAATTTAAAAGTACATATTGAGTGTTGCTAACTTTAGACAGAAAATCTCTTACTGTATATATTCTTAATTGCTTTATTTTTGAAGGAATATTTAAGCTTGCTGGAGGTGCAACTTCTTCAATTTTTGCTTGTTCTGCAATAATATTTTCTTTAAATCTTTCTTCCCAACGTTTTGGAGTTACTTTTCTATTTATTGTATATTTTCCGAATTCATCAACAATTCTTGCCTCAATAATATTAAAAATTGTTTCAGGATTGACATTTCCACAAATTGCACATTCTCCTTGTTCGCTATTTATCTGATTATCTATTCGTTTGAAATACATTACAGCCTCAACAGGATTTCCAATGTATATCATGTAACCGCCTGTATCTAGTATAATTACACGATCAAACATTTTATAAATATCTGATGAAGGCTGGTGAATTACTACAAATATTAATTTACCTTTTAAAGATAATTCTCGAAGTAAATCCATTACATTTTCCGAATCCCTCGACGAAAGACCAGATGTAGGTTCATCAACAAATAAAATTGCAGGTTCTCTAATTAATTCAAGTGCAATATTTAAACGTTTACGCTGACCTCCGCTAATAGTTTTATTAAGAGGCGAACCAACTTTTAAGTGACTAATTTCGGCTAAACCTAAATTAATTAATGTTTTATTTGCTAAATCAGTTAATTCTGATTCAGTTTTATTTTTGAAACAAAGTTTTGCGTTATAATAAAGGTTTTGAAAAACTGTTAACTCTTCAATAAGCAAATCGTCTTGAGGAATATATCCAATTACTCCTTCAATTTTTTTCTTATCTGTATGAAGATTAACTCCATTAATCAAAACATCACCACTAGTAGGTGTTTCAATGCCTGATAATACATTTAATAAAGTAGTTTTTCCAGCACCACTTGCACCCATTATTGAAATTAAACGACCTTGATTTTCAGAGAAATTAATATTTCTTAATCCAAGATTTCCTTTTTTGAATTTGTAAGAAATATCTTTTACAGAAAATGAAATTTTTAGAGCAGATTTATCTGATAAAAAAGTAGCAATTACATCGCTATAATAAATTGGTTTACCTTTTGGAAGCTTAATTGTACTACCATTTGCAAACAAATAAATTCGCTGATTATTAATAGGAAGTCCATTAAGTAATAAATCTTGCTTCCCTGCATATCTTAAGAAATATAAATCTTCATTTAAAATTTGAAGTATTAAGATATTTCCATCAAGGGATTCAGTTTTTAGACATCTGCAATCGTCGCATAATGTATCGTTATCATTAATAACAAGAATACTTGAAGAAGAAATTGTTTCGGGATTAGGATCCTTAATGAATCTCTCAATTAATTTATTGTCGTCTTTTGAAATATTAAAAACTTCAGAGGCTGTATCAATTATTGCTATTCGTTGTTCGGTTTGTTTATTTCCAGCATTTATTAATTCATTCATTCTTACTAAAACAACTACTTTTTGCTTTTGAGTAAGTGTTTTATTAATTTTTTTACATATTCCGAGTACACGTACAGAATCTTTTACTGATGTAAGCTTCTTTTTCTTTTTAGGTTCATCTTCAGAATTTTCGGTTTCGGGTTCAGAAATTTTATCTAATTCGGCAAATTCAGAAAATAATGCAAAGTATTTAGCAACATCGTCGTCGTTAACTTGTTGTTTAAGAAAAATTCGGACATACTCAACCTCATTCACTTCAACACCATCGTCTTGTTTTACGATAAGTGCAAAAAGTTGCATAAGGGCTTTTAATATTTCTTCACTCATTTAAATAAATTCCAAATTACTTTTCTTAAATAAAATACGAAAATAAATATTTAATACGAAACTTTCTCAAATGGAACATCTACTATTTCAGAATATTCTTCGCCAGCTTCTTCCATATCTTCATCGTCAGAAGGATAATGCCATTTAATAAGAACTTCTTTACCATCATTTGCCATTTCTTCTAATTGCATTAATATATCTAATATAATTTTTGAAGAAGCTGTATTGAAATAAGTTAATTTAAAGTCGAAAACTGTTTTAGGATTTGCATTTTCTGCATATTCTGCCATCCAATCTAAAATTGGTTTATAAAATGCAGAAACATCTTCTGGTAAAGATCTTCCAGACATTTCAAATTTTCCAGTTGAAGCATCTAAAATGACACTTGGCACATCGTCAGTTCCTGTAATATTTATTTTATCCATAATACTAATTTTTTAATTTTAAGAGTTTCTACTAACTGTTGATTTTAATACAAAGAAAGATGTGTTTTCGGTTACTTCGATAAAGTCGTACTGCAATTTTTCACCTGTCTTTCGAGCAATATCAATAAATCCAAGACCAGCACCTCCTTTATCTGAAATTGAACCTGCTTTAATTTGAGTTTTATATAATTCTTTCAAACCTTCTTTATCAAGAGTATTAATATTTTCAAGCATTTTCTTCAAACCATCAAGTTTTGAATGGTCAATAAAATTTCCAGTAATAACGTTATATTTATCTTCTGATTTACAAATTAAGAAAATTCCTCTTTTAATTTCCGGTTCTCTAATATCTTCGGCATCTGCATGTTTTCCAATATTTTGAAGACATTCAACCATTACATGAAAAACTCTTTTTGAAACAGAACTAGATTCTTCATGTTTTTCTAGGCTAGTTTCTGTCATAGAAGTAAAAGCTTTCATAATTTGGTGAGTTATTTCGCCTTCATAGATTAAACTAATTTGGCTTTCAATTGGGGCATAATTCTTATTGTAAATATGATCTAAAAACCCTCTAATAGTAGTAATTTTGTTCATTTTATCTAAAATTATTTTTACTAAATTTCTAATCCTATTAATAACACATCATCAATTTGTTTATTATCGCCTTGCCAATATATAAAATCATTTGACATGTGTTCTGCTAATTTTTCTATTGTATAATCATTCTTTTCTTGAATAACTTCTCTAACTCTTCTGGTTGAATATTTTTTACGTTCAGGGCCTCCAAGTTGATCGCTTAATCCATCGGAGAAAATAAAGAATTTATCTCCTGAAATTAAGTTTATTTTATGATTTGTAAAATCATTTTCGGTTTTACCTTTAAGTGGTATTCCTCCAATTGCCTTTTTATCACCTTTTATTTCTTCAAGATTATTATCACGTAACATTAATAATGGACGATGTGCTCCTGAATATTCTAATATATTATCATTAACATTAATTTTTAGTAGGGCTATATCCATTCCATCACGAGCTTCTGCATCTGGTGACTCCTGACGTAAAGTATGCCTAACTCCAATATGAAGTTCATCAAGTATTTCAGCTGCTGATTGTATTCTTTCTCTATCGACAATATTATTTAATAAAAAATAACCAATTAATGATAACATAGCTCCAGGAACGCCATGTCCAGTACAATCTACAACTGCAATGTATATAAATTCATCTTTTTTAAAGAACCATGGAAAATCTCCACTTACAACATCTTTTGGTCTGTAAAAAATAAAAGATTTTCGAATATACTCTTGCAAAAGCTTGGTATTAGGCAATATTGAAACCTGAATATGCTCTGCATAATTAATACTTTCGGTGATTTTCTTATTTTTTTCTTGTATCTCAATTTCTATTTGTTTCCTTTCAGTAATATCGTGAGCAACAAATAATACAGATTCCAGAATATTATCTTCATTAAACTCAGGAATTGCATTAACCATCATTATTTTAGTTCCCTTAACTGTTGGAAAAATTAACTCAATTTCTTGCTTCTTATTTTTGTCTTTAATTAACTCAATTGTTGACTTAAAAAAATTAACTACTTGCTCTTCTAATCCCAAATTTTCGATTTGCTTTTTAAGTAAATTTCTTGTTTTAATATCAGTATAATATTGCATCATTGGGTTGACATAGAATATTTTTCCATCAAGCCCAAATCTAATAATAATATCAGGACTATTTTCAGACAAAGACTGCATCTGACCTCTCATTCGCTGTTCTTTCTCGGCAATTTTATTTTGAGTTATGTCTCGGGTATTTAATATAACACCGTGAATTGCAGGATCTTTCAGCAAATTTCTTGTTGTTGTTTCAAGCCAAATAACATTTCCATCAGGCTTATTATATAAAAATTCTGCGGAGGGAGTTTTCCATGGATGAATTATTACATCTTTAAAAATAGCCTCTATTTTATTTTGAGCATCAGATTCAATTCTTTCAAAACCATTCTTGCCAATTATATCTTCAGCTTTATAACCTAATATTTTTTCAACAGATGGACTTTCATAAGTAACAGTACCATCTTCGTCATAAATTGATATTACTTCTGATGCATTAACTAATAGCGAATGTAAACGATTTTGGGCATTTTCAATTTCCTGAACTTTACTATTTAACTCAATATTAGCAACTTCTATCATTTCCTTAGTTGCTTTCATTTCATCTGCGTTCTCCTTTAATACTTCTTCGTTATGTTTTAATTCTTCAGTTTTTCTTTGAGATTCTAATAACAAGTGTCTTGTTTTAGCATTAACCTTTAAATTGAAAATTGTACGAGCAATTATAAAACTAACTTCCTCAACTAATTTTATTGTAAGCTCAGAAATTTCAGCGGTAGAAGCAAATTCTATAACTCCTTTTAAATTTTCTTCACTCACTAAAGGTACTATAAGAATACTTTTTGGTTTTATATCACCTAATATTCCTGAAGTAATTGTAACATAATCGTCAGGAATTTCTGTTCTATAAATTGTACCCATTTCAAATGCAGCTTGCCCAATTAAACCTTCTCCAATTGCAAATTCTTGATTTATATATTTTCTTCTATTATAAGCATATGTAGCAACATTTACAAGTTTCTGTTTATATTCATCATAGATGTAAACAGCACCTTGTACTACATTTATATATTTTATTAATGTGACTAAAGTTTCGTTTGATAATGCTTCAACATTATTATAGAGTCTCAAAATATTTGAAATTTGCTCTTTTCCTCTTGCTATCCAATTTAATTCACTTTCCTTTTTGTTATTATCTAATAAATTTTTACGCATTTTTAAAAGTGATTTTTGAAGAATATCTTCTTCAAAAATTTTTAATTCTGAAATATCAAAATCACCACTTCCAAATTTTGAAGCAAGCTTGGCATTTTTATTTATTATTTTATCCTTCAGATTAATAATACTTTCATAATTACTTTTTATAGATTGAATTCGATAATGCAGATTTGCAAAAATAAGTGCCAAAGTTATTGGTAATACATCTATAAAAAATAGTTCGAGATGATTTTTATGTATTGTCCATATTGAAGAGAATGAAATATCTAGTCCTTCAATTTGCAATTTAATAAACCAAAAGATTAAAAGAATTATGCTAAATATAAAAAGTAAAGCAATTACATTTTTTTTACTTTCTCTAAAAAAGTTGCTCTGCTCTTTAATAATATTATTATCTAAATTACTCATTTTATTAAACTACTTCTATATTTTTAAATTTAGATAATCGTGAAAACAGAACTTTGAAAAATTCAATTTCTTCATCTGTAAAAGCAACAAAAGATGACATTTCTACAACACCTTCAATATTTTTATCAATTAAAATTGGAAATATAGCTAAACATGAGGGTTGTGCAGTTCCTAAACCTGATACGATATTAAAATATTTTTCTTCTAAAGAGAAAAGTACTATTTCTTTTTTATTTTTTGCAACTTGTCCATTTAGTCCTTCTCCAACTTTAAAAGAAGATATTTCTTCTAATAATATTGCATAATAAGAATTTGGTACATACGTTTCAGATATTTTGTCATATATATAAAAAACGGCACTTGTTAATTCAATAATTTTAGAAATTTCTAAAAATATTTTTTTAGAAATATCATTCAAATCCTTGCATTCATCAAAGTTTTTAATAAACTCTTCAAAAGAAACCTTAAAAGTATTTTCAGAAATTGAATTTTCTTTCTTTTCTGCTTCCATTCTGGAAATTTGGGCATTAGCCTCTGAATATGATCTTTGCAACACTTTCTCCTCTATGCTCCACTTAGTCATGCTATTATATAAATATATCATTAATATTCCCGAAAAAATAAAATTTCCAATAAAGAAAACAAAAAATATTAATTGAAGGTTGTTATTAGCATTTTCAATGTTATAACTTAATAAATTATTATATAAATATGAAAACAAAACAATACTAAAAATAATGCTTAATAGTAAAATCGTTGTAACAATATTTCTTACTTTACTAATATTCTGCATATTGTATATTTTTAGAAAGACAATTTATTATTTGATTTATATCATAACAATTATCGCCACCAATTATTTCAGTATAGCACGAACAATCACAATTTATTTTAGAGTCCTGATTATTACATATTAATACTTTCCCATTTACAGATTTTAATTTTTTCAATCCAAATATTCCTTCTTTTAAACTATTTGGAAAAACAATTGCCGTAATATTTTGTTGAAATTGCTCAATAAAAGATAACAAACTTAAATCTATTGAAGGTTGATGATAATATTTTGTGTATTCTCTTGATAAATAAAAAGTTTTATTACTAGTTAAGAAAGTATGAACAAATGGTGCTGCAACATATATTTTACCATTTTCGATAATTTCATCCGCTTTAGGATTAACAATTTTATGATTATTATCACTGGACAAATAATTAATAAAATTTACTTTATTTGCTTTAACATATGGAATGCAAATAAATATTGGAAAATCAAAGTTCTCGGGCAAACTATCAAGAATTGACTTGATAAAATGCAGACTAGATTTTTCTGCTCCTATAAACAATATATTGTTTTCTTTTTTCAAAAAATTACTTTAAATAATTGTCAATAATAAACAAAAGTTTTTCAATATTAAATGGCTTTGAAACTACATCAACAAAACCAAGATTTTTAAATTCGTGAACAGTAGTTGAAACAACATCAGCAGTTTGAGCAATAATCTTAATATTATTATTTGTGTTCATAATTATTTTAGCGGTTTCTTTTCCGTTTATACCAGGCAAATGAATATCCATTAAAATAAGTTCAATTTTTTCGTTTTTACAAATATTTATAGCTTCGTCGCCATTATTTGCTACAAAAAAATGTAAACCAGAACCATCAATTATTTCAGCAAATAAATCCTGAGTGTCCTTATCGTCATCAACAAATAATATAGATTTTCCTTTCCAGTTAAATTCTTTTTTCTGATTATTGGGAAGTTTATCAACTATTATAGATTCAATTGATTCGTTATGAATTGATTTATCAGGAATAGTAAAATAAAACTTTGAACCTACATTTTTTTGCGACTCTACTCCTATTTTGCCTCCGAGTAAATTTATTAATGATTTAGAAATTGCCAAACCTAAGCCTGAACCTCCATAATTTCTTGTAATTGAACCATCTTCCTGTCGAAATCTCTCAAATATAAGACTTTGAGCTTCTTCCGGGATTCCGATTCCTGTATCTTCAACAAAAAACTTAATAAAACCATTATCACTTTTTGAACAGCCAATAACGATATTTCCTTTTGAAGTAAATTTAATTGCATTACCAACTAAATTCGAGATTACTTGTTTAAATCTTACTAAATCGGAACTAATTTTTTTATTATATAATCCCTCACCAATTTCCAATCTTAATTCAACTGAATTTTTAGCTAGTCTCGAAATTTCTAATTGAAACTGTTCAAATAGTTCAGTCAATATACTCCCAATGATAAAATCCTCGCAATGTACAGATATTGAATTAGTTTCAATTCTTGAAATATCTATAATATCATTAATAAGTGCATTTAAAGAACGGCAATTTAAGTTTATATATTCAACATATTTTTCTCTTTTTTCTGGCTTTATTTCAGCTTTTTTCAATAATTCAGCAAACCCAAGAATTGCGTTCATAGGAGTTCGAATTTCGTGGCTCATATTTGCAAGAAATGCTGATTTTAATTTATCGCTTTCCTCCGCTTTTTGTTTTGCTATTATTAATTCCTGTTCAGTTAATTTTCGATAAATAGCTAATGCAAAAATGTTCGCAATTTTCTGAACATTTTTCAAATCATTTTCAGTAAATCCGGTTTCTTTGTTAGCTAAGTAAATACTACCTATACTTTTTTTGTTTACAATAGCTGGAATTGATAAACAATTAAAAATAATATTGTGATTTTTAGGAAGTTCAGGATATTGAGTAAATTCGGATAAATTATTTGAATAAAAAGAATCATTAATATTTAATGAATGTCCTAAAATTGAATTATATACACCATTTGAAAGTGGAATTATAACCTTGGTATCATCATTTAACGAACGTGAATTATCATTATTTAAAGCAAAAAAACTACACTCAAGGTTTGAAGTATCCTGATTAACTAAAGATATTAATCCACTTAATGATTTTGATATCGAAATACATGATTCAACAGTAAGTACTGATATCTCATCAATTGAAATATCTGGTTTTAAAAACTCTTTACTAATATACGCAATAGCCTCATTAACTTCTTCTTGAGAATTTAATTTTTTTTGAATTAATTTCTGTTCAGTTATATCCTCTTTTATTGCAATATAATTAATAATACTTTTTTTTTCATCAAAAACGGGAGAAATAATTGCTCTTTCCCAGAACAATTCGCCGCTTTTCTTTTTATTTAAAAATTCACCAGTCCAAATGTTTCCATTTGAAATAGTAGTCCATAAATTTGAATATGCCTCAGCTGGCAAAAATTCTGTTTTTAAAATCTTCGGATTTTGCCCAATTGCTTCATCATAAGTATAACCTGTTGTTTCTGTAAATTTTTTATTTACAAATTCAATCTCACCTGTTAAATTAGTAATAACAATAGTATTAGGACTTTGCTGAACCGCAGTTGATAATCTATTAAGATTTACATTAGAATTTTTAATTATGGCTTCATTTTCAATTTTTTCTGTAATATCATAACAAGCTCCTATATATCCAAAGAATTCATTATTAAAAGAGAAAAATGGTCTTCCATAATCAATAATATTTCTATATATTCCATCATGTCTTCTTAATCTATATTCTAATGTAAATGGAATTCTTTTATTGAACGAATCAAGATACTTTTCCAGACAATTATTTAAATCTTCTGGATGAATACCTTCAGCCCATCCATCTCCAAATTCTTCATCCATTGATCTCCCTCTGAACTGCAACCATGCTTTATTAAAATAATCGCATTTAGCGTTTATTCCTGAACGCCAAATCAGTGCTGGAAAATCATCTAAAAGTTTTATATAGAATTCTATATCTTGAATATTCAAATCTTTCATTTAGAGCATGGTATTAGGATTTCATATTCATTTCCTGAAATTGAATTTTCTAAAACACTAAAGTTTATATTAATTAATTTAAACAAAGAAGTTAAGTTATCAATTAATTGATTACGAACATCTACATTTTTATTTACAGAGTCATCATAAATCTTTATAATATTACTATTATTTGAATTATAAATAGATATTACAATTTTTGATTTACTATCATTTAATAAAGAATTAAAAAATAGTAGAAATAAGTATGATAAATATTGCGAATCGGTTTTACTAATTAAATCTCCTGAATAATTTTTTTCAATTAAAATGTTATTCTCTTTAACTTTTGATTCAAATACTTTTAATACTTTATCAATTACAGATATAATATTAATGTTAGTATTCTCAAAATCATACTGTCCAAATAAATTGTTAAATAATACAGCTTTATTTAAAAAATCGTTAATCGTGTTATATTTAATATGACTTGTATCATCGTCGATTTTAAAGCTATTTACAGAATCATTTAAAAAGTTTTTTATTAAAATATTAATTAAAAAACCATTGATTTGTTTAACATCTCTTGACTCATCAGACACATGTTTAAGTCTTAAAGCCATATTAGCTCTTGAAATTATCTCGTCAATATCAATTGGTTTTTTGATATAATCTACAGCTCCTAATTCAATAGCTTTCTTAACGTCTTTTGTTTCGACTTTAGCAGTAATTACAATAACTGGAATTCGTCTTTTTTCGTTGTCTTCCTTCAATTTTTCAAGAACTTCAAATCCATTCATTTTCGGCATCATTATATCTAAAAGAATTAAATCAAATTTTTCTTCATTAATATATTTTAATGCTTCTTTTCCATTTGTTGCTATTATTGCCTCATAGCCTTGATCAGCTAAAATGCTCTGAATTAACAGATTATTAGTTGCAGAGTCATCAACAATTAATATTTTTGGATTTTTTATCATATTGTAAAACAAATTATTTATTTCCATTGCAAAGTTAATTTACATAATATTACAAAAATAAAATATTATTGTTAATATATCATTATCATAAAATATAATAATCATAAAAAATATTGATATAAATCAATATTTTTAATTACATTTATATTGCAATATTATAAATATAACAATATTTTTACAAGAAATTTATTACAGCAATGAATGATTTTCCTTCAAAAATAAATTGTCCCAAAGATTGTAACTGTGTTTTCAAAAATAT
>Ga0154347_1176_pt2 | contig 17445 bp, 15 predicted proteins | sample RifGroA2_FD_115875 | JGI IMG/M metagenome (GOLD analysis project Ga0154347, IMG submission 115875) | Bacteroidetes bacterium GWA2_31_9
TATTTTAATCTCTCAATAAGGCAATAAGGTTAAATCGTAACCATTTATTGATTTCTACTAAGGTTGCATGTAAAAAAATAAGGTTTTTATAAATAATTGTGTATAAAAATAGCTATTTGATTAATTTGGAAAGATGTCCAATAAATCTCAAATTACAATTGCCAAATATCCAAACAGTTTTAAAATAGGATTTTATTTGAAATTTGTTTTTTGTAGTTTTCTTGAGACTACCTACATCATTTCGATGCTTTTTTTACGTTCTTTTTTAAACTTTTCTCTTGGAGCTTCGTCATTAAATTCGTTCATTTGTTGGTAGGCTTTGATTAGCGATTCGGGTAATTCGCCTTTATATTCTATTTTGTAGAACGAAAAGCCATTATATGGAATTATGTTTTTAGATTTAAAAATTTTAAGCTGTTTTTCAACTCCAATTTCTTTAAAATACGATATAAATGTTTGTAATCTAATTTTATTTAATTGTTCGTACTTTTCATTTATAATTGCCGATTTAATAAATAGTTCACATTTGTCTTGAATTGTAAAAACGTTTGTATTATTTATATGCTTGTTAAGATGCATTACAAACAAACTATCTTTTACCGACATTTTATTAACCCATACTGAATCGTTTTCACTAAAAGATTTGGAGGTTTTATTATTAATTTCCAAAAAGTATTTTTTCTTAGCCTCAAAAAACAAGATGTATTCTTTTTCTTTAGTTGTATAATACTGTGGTTCAACTGAAATAAATTGTTCGGGATTTTTCGTTAAATATTCAGCAATTATTTCAATAAATTTTTCTTGATTCGGACGAAGCAAATTACTTCGAGTTTGCCATTTTATTGCTATAGATTTTTCAATTTCAGTTTCAATATTTTTTATTTGCATTCTATAGGCAGTTGTAGCTGGTTTAACAAAAATATTTTTAACAATATCGAATATAACATCTTTAATTTGAAATTTTGGATTTTTTAAATTCCCTGTAATCGGAATTTCGTAATCAATTACATTGCCTCGTTCACGAACAATTGTCATTATTAACGGCATTGGAATCCATGCAGATGATTTATTTTTCATTCGTTTACTTACTCGAGGGTCGATAATTGTAAGGCGGTTATCGCTTTGTATAATGCTGTTTCGCACGTTCCATTTACCTTTCAGTTCTACAGTTCCTTTGTCTAAAGGATAAGATGTATAAGTAATTGTGTAAGGATTAAACATTGCAATTGGTAATTTTTGAAGATTGTAATGCAAATCAAAATCGCCACTGTCTTTGGGGTTTATGCTTAGCGAAACAGCAATATCGCCATAAGGTTTAATGCCCGAATTGAAAGCAACATCAACTCGTTTGTGATTTTTATCAACCGAATCGGCATAAACAAATAGTGGATTAAAATCCATCGAAAACTTTTCGCAAGTAGAAAAATCACTAAACTTCATATCACCATCTGTAATTGCTAATCTATTGATTTTATAATTACTTTGAAGGAAATTTTTCGATAATTCATTTATGTATTGGGCAATTTCAATTACAAGGTTAAATTCAGAAGAATCAGCATTTACAGATGCAACATTTGTTCCTTTTTCGCCAAACATTGTTTGAAGATTATCTAAATAATCGTAACGTTCATATTTAAAATAAGGATGTGTAAGCGAAACAGTATCGAAAAGATATTTATTATTTATTGGGCTAAGTTCAAATATTTGAAATGAAACTTTATCAAATGCAGCATAATCTTCTTTTGGGTTTTCGCCAATATGAAAATCATTAATTGCAAGAAGCCCCTTAAAAGTAACGTTTTCTGCTTTTGTAAAATTTCCGTTTACTTTCAAATCTGCATCAAGGCTTGCTGTAACGCTACCATAATTCATTAAATCTTTTACATATTGTTCCAATATATTTAAGTCGAACTTATTAATTACAACAGCTAAATTGTAATCCATGTTTTTAAGATTTAGTGTAATATTTCCATTCCAAGTGCCACTTCCAATACCCGATAAAAAATAAAACTGTGCAGGTATAGTATCAGAATCCCATCTCAGACCGGAACTTTCAATGTTTACATTTTTTATAAAATAGTATATTGGAATTAACTTATCTTGATAATGAAATTCGCCATCAATTAATGAAATATTAAGAATATTAAAATGAACTGGTGCTGAGCTTGTATCTGTGTTTTCTTTTGAGGAAAATTTCTCAATAAGGTCGTTAAAATTAAAATTTTTCTCAGTTTGAATTATTTTACTATATGGTTTGTTTAAAGTTAATTCGCTTATTTCATAAGTTTTCGAAAGCATTTTAAACATTGCAAAATTGGCACTTATGCTGTTTGCCGAAAAGAAAATAGAATCGCTTTTGTTTTCATGAATTTTCAGATTATCTAAATAAATGTAACCTGTAAATGGATTTACATACGACCAGTCTAATGTAATTTCACGTCCTGTATATTTTTTATCGTACTTTTCAATTAAATATTTTGTAATGGGAGATATAAATAAAATAACAACTACAACAAATATTATTATAATTCCAATTACTATAAAAAGTGTTTTTTTTAATTTTCGCATGTGTTTATTTAATAGGGTTTGATTTTATTGATTTATCAGGATTTTATCAATTTTGAGATTTATCTCTTTTAATAATTTGAACTGTTTTTCTTGTGTATCAAACAGTGTTTTGATTTGTTTTTCTAATAATAAATCCATTTTTTGGTGTAAACTTCTAATTTGCATTTCGGCTTTTAGGTTTATCATATAGTCGTTTTCACTATTTTTTCTATCTTTTTCTTCTTGTCGGTTTTGGCTCATTAAAATTATAGGTGCTTGTAAGGCAGCTATAGAAGATAAAATCAGATTCATTAATATAAAAGGGTAGGGGTCAAACTTATAAATGCCAATTGCAATTATATTGAAGATAATCCAAATTGTTAAAAAGACGCAAAATAGAATTATAAACATCCAGCTTCCGCCAAATCGGGCTACTTTATCAGAAACTTTCTGCCCACTAGTTAAAATTTCTAATGGTGGATTTAAAAGATTATGAATAATCAGTTTTTCTTCTTTAAAAGTATCCTTAACTATTTTGTGAAGCTTTACGAGATGTTTATTTTCTTCAGATAAAAGCTGGTTTATTTCATTGTTATCCATTTCAAATTTTATTATCGTCAATTAATCAAATCGTTATGTCAAATTTAAAATGGCTTTGCGGTTTATTTCTTTCTATGACCGCCATTGCCATTACTTTTTTTCCCACTATTACTATTTCCTCCATCGTTATCTCTGTGACCATTATATTCTTTTTTGCCAGAATTAGGTTTAGAATTTCCTTTTCCAGGTTTCTGACCAATTGTTTTTTGTGGATTGCCTTTATAGCCTTTGGCATATTTCATTTTATGGTCGTTGAAATGATTGTAAGGAGAATTGCCATGATAATCGTTTAAAACAATTTTGTAACCACCATATAAATCATAATTTCTATAATGATGTGGAAGATGTACTCTGTGAATCCAAGCCCCACCCGAAAGATAAATAAACATTGATGTATGAACGTCGTAATATGCTTCTACATCTGGAAGGTAATAATATTGAACTTCGGTATATCCAACCGGACCCCAAGGAGGGGGCGGACTAATGTTTATATTAACCGAAACTTGTGCTTGTAAAATATTTGCAAGACTTATCATTAATGCAATAACGATTAATTTTAATGCTTTCATTTCTAATTTCTTTAAATTATTTCAACAAAAGTCAGCATAAATAGTTTCGAAAGTGTTACAATATAAATTATAAGAGTTATATAATTCATAGCTTTAAGGCATTTTGAATAATCGAATAAAAGAACAGTTTGAAGTTTGATGTTTGAAGTTTGATGTTGCTAACGCAGTTCTTTCGCATTCACATACATCCATTGCCTTTGTCATGTGTTTTCACCTGACAAAATCATGTATTTAGAGAAATTTATTGCAAAAGAAATTGAAATAAAATCGCTTTTTTAGCTCTTTTAGGAGCATGATGTTTATAGAAATATATAACAAATTCAATAATAGCTCCGTAGCGTGATGCTTGTTACAAACAATATACAGATAATATTACGCTCCTAAAAAATAGGACATTAATCTTATTCTATAAACATTATGCTTACCGATAAATCGGCACAAGCTCTCTGGAGCAGAAAGAAGTTGATTATAAATTTTTCAATCCGTTGGATAATATTTTTTATTGCACATCCATTGTTCAACATAAGCTATCCAATGGGGTAAAAAATTCGTTTTTCAAATGTTCAAATGTTCAAATAATATCACCAACTATTGAGAACATATCTTTTTAAACAAAAAAAAATACCTCCAAACTAATGAAAGTACTTTTAATTCTATGGTTTAATTTATATTAGCAATTATTTTTTCTCGCCAACATGATGTTTTTTAATTTCCTTGTCAATTTCTTTTGCATGTTCTGTGTGTCCATTCGCTTTTACTGTGCTAGAATGAGCTTTATCATGGTTTCCTTCTTCATGATTTTTAGCTGCTTCGTGATGTAATTTTGCTGCTTCTTCTAAATGTGTAGCTACTTTTTTGTGTTTTTCAATTACTGTTTTCATTTTATTAAATTTTAAATTGTAAATGAATTTTTACAACTACACAAATTTGCATCAAACTATACAACCATGAGTTACAAAATTATTTAAAAAAGTTGTATAATTCACATATAAAAAGTTTGGAGTGAGCTAAAGTTTAGAGTACTTAGTATTTGTGAAAAAATTCCAAAAAACAAAAAGCAAATATCAAATAAATTCTAATTTTCAAAAAACAATTTTCAAAACCATTTTGAAGTTTTGAGCTTGGGATTTGAAACTTGGGACTTGAAACTTGGGGCTTTCGGCTTTGAGCTTCAATCTACATTCTTTCCATATACCATTTCAATTCTTTTTCCATTTTTTTGTAACGGAAAATTGTTGTGATAATGGTTTTAATTCGCATAAAAGCAGTTTCGCTTTTTACTACATAATCAAACGCTCTGTGGTGCATACAGTCAATTGCAACATCAATTTTATCTTGCGATGAAAGCATAACCACAGGAATATCAGGATTGTATGATTTTATTTTGTCTAATGTTTCAATTCCGTTCATGGCATAAGCATCAATTCCATCAAGATGATAATCTAAAATAATTACATCTGGATTGTGCGATAAACTATCAAGACAAAGTTCGCCTGTGGCATAGGTTTCGATAGTAAAATCGGCATGTTCAAGAAACTCTATTTCGAGTAATTTTAAGAAAACGGCATCGTCATCTACAAGAAATAATTTTATTTTTTCCTTGTTCATGATTTTTTGCTTTTAATTGCATTAAATTCTTCTGTTAGTTCTGCACAAGCTTGTGTACAGATATTTTCTAGTTGTAAAACCATATCAAATATTCCTTCCGTTTGTTGTTGTGTGTTTGCATATTCATGGACTTTTCGTGCCATATTCTCAAAATCTTTGCTGATGCCCATAATTACAAATGAAGGTATCATTTTATGTACAGCAGCTTGTAATGCCAGCCAATCATTATTCTGAAGGCTTTTTTTCATTGAATTTACCAGTGTTGGTGTTTGGTCTAAATAAAGCGAAATCATTTCCATCATTAATGTAGGATTTGATTTTGTGCGATGAATTAAATATGCCAAATCAATACATTTATTCTTTTTGTTTTCGCCACATCCTTTTTCCTTTTCTGAATTAGCAATTGCATTGATGGGCTTTTTAACTAAGCTAATTATTTTATTGTATAATACTCTTTCGTCAACAGGTTTTGCAATATAATCATTCATGCCTACTGCTTTGCATTTGGCAAGGTCAACCGTAGTAACATCGGCTGTTAGAGCTATAATTGGAATTTTAGAGTTCATTACATTTCGAATATATTCTGTAGCTTCAAATCCGTTCATTTCGGGCATTTGTAAGTCCATAAGGATAATATCAAACGATTTGGCTTGGAGTTTTTCAATTGCAATTTTTCCATTGTCGGCTAATTCACGCTCAAATCCAAAATCGTCGAGCAATGTTTTCATCAGCAATTGGTTAAGTGCCATATCTTCAACAACCAGAACTTTTATATTTCTTTCATTCGAGTCTAATTCTACAAAACCTAAATCTAGTTCAGCAATCTCGTTAGTTTTTAAGAAACTTAAAGTAAAACTGAAAGTTGTTCCTTCGTTTATTTTACTTTCTACGGTTATTGTTCCTCCTTGTGGTTCAATCAAATGCTTAACAATTGCAAGCCCTAGACCCGTTCCGCCATAAACTCTTGATGTAGAGCTTGAAGCTTGTTGAAAGTTTTCAAAAATTATTGGCAATTTTTCTTTGGCTATTCCAATGCCTGTATCTGAAACCGAAAATTTTATAGTTACTTTTTCGGCATCTTCACTCAAAAGTTTAACACTTACAGTAATTTTTCCTTTTGCTGTAAATTTTACAGCGTTACTAACTAGGTTTAGAATAATTTGATGAAGCCTAACAGGGTCTCCAACCAATACATCTGGAATATTGCTGTCATATTCTTTAATCAAGTCTAAATTTTTTTCCTGAATTTTTGTTTCAAATAAATGAAGCATTGATGAAATAGAGGAAGCCATACGAAATGGAGTTTGTTCAAAGCTCATTTTTCCGGCATCTACTTTTGCTAAATCAAGAATGTCGTTAATTAGAACAATTAATGCGTCGCCACTCATTTTTATAGCTAATAAATATTCTTTTTGTTTAGTTGTTAATTCGGTTTTCAAAACAACTTTTGTGAAGCCAATTATTGCATTCATTGGTGTACGAATTTCGTGGCTCATATTCGACAAAAATTGCTGTTTTGCTTTTACAGCATCTTCGGCAATTCGGGTTGCATTTTCGGCTTTCTTTTTAGCTTCTTCGGCTATTTCTGTTGCAAGTTCGGCAAATACTCTTGCTTCAATTAATTCTTTTTCTGTACGTTTTTGTTCGGTAATATCTCTTGCAACTACAACTGCACCAATTACTTTTCCGTTTTCATCTTTATAAACAGAGCCATTAAATAGTACATCTGTAAGTTTGTGGTCTTTAATTGTTAATGGATAGTCGGCAACAAAACCTTTTTCAAAAACTTCTTGATAAATTTTTCGAGCTTTTTCGGGTTCTGTAAAATAGTCAGCAAAGTCAGTATCAGTAAGCTTTTCATTTGGTAGTCCGGTAATTGCTTCAAAAGCTTCGTTCATGTCGGTAATTTTTCCTTCAGAACTAATTGTAATTAATGGGTCGAGGCTGGCTTCGATAAGACTACGAGAATAATGTGAAGCCTGCTTTAAAGAATTGCTTATTGCTTCAAGTTCAATATTTGCAATTTCTTGTTTTTCTTTTTCTTTTGTTTGAAATACAAGATTTTCGTCAGCAAGTATTAATTCTGCTGCTCTTTTGCCTTTTTCGCTATTTTGAAAAATAAGTTCTTCGTTTGCAATTAGTAATTCTGATGCTCTTTTTTCTTTTTCCTCATTTTGATAAACAAGTTCTTTATTCGCTATAATTAATTCTTGAGCACGTTTTTCTTTTTCGTTGTTTTGAAATAGAAGTTCCTTATTTGCAATTATTAACTCGGCTGCTCGGTTTTCTTTTTCATCGTTTTGAAATTCGAGTTCCTTATTTGCAATTATTAATTCCTCTGCACGTTTACCTTTTTCTTCGCTCTGATAATCAAGCTCTTTGTCGGCAATAACTAATTCCGATGCACGTTTTTGTTTTTCTTTATTTTGAAATATCAGCTCCTTATTTGCAATAATTAACTCTGCTGCTCGCTTTTCTTTTTCGTCGTTTTGAAATAAAAGTTCTTTGTTTGCAATTAGTAGTTCTGATGCACGTTTTTCTTTTTCCTCATTTTGAAAAACAAGCTCTTTATTTGCAATTACTAATTCATTAGCACGTTTTTCTTTTTCTTCGTTTTGAAATGCTAGTTCTTTGTTTGCAGCACTTAACTCTAAAGCCCATTTTTGCTGTGCAATATCTCTTGCCACAACTACAGCTCCTATTATATTTCCATTACTGTCTTTGTAAACAGAACCGTTAAACAGAACATCGGTTAGTTTTCCGTCGATATGTCGAAATGTAAGCGGTGCATCTGCTATAAAACCTTTTGCAAATACCTCTTTATAAATTTCGTGAGCTTTTTTAGTGTTTGTAAAATAATCGAAGAAATTAGTCCCAATAAGCATTTCTCTATCAATGCCAGTAATTTCAACTTTTGCCTGATTCATATCAGTAATTTTTCCATCAAGACTGATTGTAATTAATGGGTCACGGCTGGCTTCAATTAAGCTACTTGCATATTGCGATTCGTGTTTTTTAGTTCTTTCCATTTTATTTTTTCCTTAGACCTGACAGGTTTTAAAAACCTGTCAGGTCTTTATATTTTTTTGACATGATTTACAAGATTTACAGGTTTTATCTTGTTAACCCCGTTGGATATTTTTCTTTTATTAAACGTCCTTTTTTCAATTTTGGTTATCCAATGGGGTTAATCCTGTAATCCTGTCTAAATTTTATACAATCATTCTCTTGTTTGTCTTTATTAGTCGTGAATGTTTCATGTCTAATTTCCAACTTCTTCAATCGGGCTTCTACGTTTATCTCTTAATTGTTTAAAGTGAGAAGGCGAAAGTCCTGTAACTTTTTTAAATTGATTTGATAAATGAGCAACACTGCTGTAATTCATTTTCCATGCAATTTCTGTGATGTTTAATTCTCCATATATTATCAATTCTTTAATTCTTTCGATTTTATGTGAAATTATAAATTGCTCAATAGTTGTTCCTTGTACCTCTGAAAATAAGTTTGCCAAATAAGTATAATCGTGGCTTAATTTTTCGCTCAAATAATCAGAAAAGTTAACTTTTATAATTTCGTCTGATAAGTGAACCATGTTAATAATAGTTGTTTTTATTCGCTCAATTAAAATAGCTCTTTTATTGTCCATTAATTCAAATCCTAAATTAAGTAGAGCGAGCTTCACTAAGTCTAATTCTTCGGTAGAGAGGTTTTCCATAATTTCAACTTCCCCTAAATCTACAACAATAAAATGCAGTCCAAGTTTTTTCAGCTCTTCTTTAACAGCCACTTTACAGCGATTGCTAACCATATATTTTATGTGTAATTTCAAATAATTCTTAAATTATTGACTTATGAATACAAAGGTGTCGATTTTAAAATCTAAAAGCATTACATAACTTTGAAAATAAGTTACATAATTCACACATTTAGGTTATAGTTGTTTTAAAAAGTCTTTGTTGATACCTAATTCAGAACAATTATTCTGTAATCAGTTTCTATAAATTATTTTAAAAATTAACTTTACTATAAATCAGTGTCTTAGCAAGATATTTCAAAAATATTTCATAATTTGTTTGCTTATATATAAGAATCTTATATATATTTGCAATATCAATATAAATTAATCGTTATATATAAAAAATAAATAATTATGGCATCAAACGAATTATTAAAAGGAACTCTGAAACCAATCATTCTGAAGCTTTTATCAGAAAAACACAGAATGTATGGTTACGAAATCACACAAAGTGTGAAAGTAATTTCAGAAGGTAAAATTGAACTCACTTTCGGGGCATTATACCCTATTTTGCACAAGCTGGAACAAGATGGGGTTGTAAAAACCGAGTCGGAAGTAATTAATAACCGGAACCGAATTTATTATTCGCTTACCGAAAAAGGAACCAGCACCGCAAAAGAAAAAATTGCCGAACTCGAAGAGTTTGTCAATACAATCAAAATTTTGTTGAAACCTAATTACGGACTCCAGTATGTGCTTGCTTAATAAAAATCAGGTTGGTATAATTGTGTCAGATGTTGAAATGGCAAAAATCACTTTCATGCATCTGTCCGACGACCTTATTGACCATATTTGTTGCGAGGTAGAGATGGAAATGAACCACGGAAAGTCTTTTGAAGAGGCTTATGAATTTATTAAGCAACAAACCGGTATAAAGGTTTTACAAAAAATACAAGACAACACTCGTTACTTAATCGATAAAAAATATAGAATTATGAAAAAAACAATGAAAATATCGGGCATCGTATCCTTGTCGTTACTGGGATTAGCCACAGTTTTTAAAATTATGCATTGGCCCGGAGCAGGTCCAGGCTTAGTGTTTGGCTTTTTTATTATGTGTGTATTCTTTTTTCCATCGGCTGTTTATGTCAATTATCGTGATGTGAAGCAAAAAAGCAAATTGCTTCTGCATCTATCGGTACTTATTGGTGGCATTGCATTTATGATAGGCGTATTGTTTAAAGTTATGCATTGGCCCGGAGCGTCGGTTTTGTTAATGACCGGATGGACTGTTTTATTGTTGATATTCTTGCCATTACTAATGTTTTCGCAACTCAAAAGTGCAAGATCAGGTAAAGAAAAAAAGACTTACGTAATTGGGATTATTGCTCTTATTGTTTTTGAGCTTGCAACGGCGTTTAAAGTAATGCATTGGCCTGGTGCAGGACCATTAATGATTTTGGGTTCAGTGATGTTATTTAGTGTTTTTCTACCAATGTTTTCGTATATGAAGTATAAAGATTCGGGTAAAATAACCGGTCAATTTATATTTCTTATCACAACATCAATGTTTTTTATACTGTTTACATTTTTACTCGCAATTAATGTTTCACAAAATATATTCAAAGTTTTTGTTAATGAAAATGAAAACGCCTTAAAAACAATTAGCTATATAGAAAATAAGTTTCAAAAAGTTTTTACAGAGTATAAAAATCTTCCAGATAGTGTACGTGTTAAATCAGAATCACAAGTTTTGGCAATTAAAACAGAGGCAGACAATTTGTCTGAATATATTAATAAAATAAAAATTGACTTGATTTCGGCAACTGAAAATGTTGATGAAAAAAAAGCTAAGTATTACATTCAAAACACTAATAGTATAAATTCTAAAGACAATTACGATTATGTAACTCATATTATGTTAGGAAATAACAAAAATGGATTGGCAAAGTCGTTAAAAGAAAAAATCGAAAATTTTAAAGCAAAAATTATTGCTGCGACTTCTGAAAATAAAAACATAGCCGAAAATCTTGCAAAAATGCTAAATACATCAGATAGAGAATATTATGGGGAAACACATAGTTGGGAAGAGCTAAATTTTTATCATAATTATATTCTTTCTACAATTCCAATATTATCAGCTCTTGAACTTAAAATCAGAATGATAGAGGCAGAATCAATAAATTATGTAATATCAAATAATTAATAAACATTAAAAATTTAAACGTTATGAAAAAGATAATTTTTATATCAGGAATTGCAAGTGCAAATCTTATGCTTTTGGGTTCAATTTTCAAAATTATGCATTGGCCAGGGGCTAATATTTTACTAACTCTAGCAATAGCAATATTTGGTCTTTGGTTTCTTCCAAAGGCATTGATAAACAGCTATAAAAACCAGGAAGTTAAAAAATATAAATCGTTGTATATTATATCATTTATTGTATTCTTTGTAGTAATTTTGGGAGCACTTTTTAAAATCATGCATTGGCCAGGAGCAGGAATATTTTTGATGGTTGGAATACCTCTTCCATTTGTATTGTTTCTTCCAGTTTATATTTACAGCACTCGAAACGACAAAAAAGATTCAATGATTAATTTCTTAGGAATTATGTTTGGGCTTACTTTTCTTGCTGTTTTCAGCGTTCTGCTTGCTTTAAATGTGAGTAAAAACTTCTTGAATTTTGTTGCTTTTAATGTCGAAAGTAATGAAAATATAATAGAATTTAATCAGTCAAGAGCGGCAACATCTGCTGAAGTTGACGACATAAAACAAAAGTCTGCTGAATTGTGCGATTTTATCGATTTAGTTAAGTGCGAATTGTTAACTGCTACCGAAGAAAATTTCTGTGAAGCGAATAAGCTAACTAAAGACTACAATCCAATGAAAATAAATGCAGCAGATAATGTTGAAATACCAAATTTGATACTTTTCAGAAAAAATAATGTTGGAGAATTATCGGTTTTAAAAGAAAAAATTACAGCATTTCAGAAATCAATATTATCGTCAGAGAAAGTAAATGAAAATATTAAAAATTTAACTACGTCGCTTTTAAATACGAGTGATATTAATGAAAATGAGCAAATTATATCGTGGGAACAAAGAGAGTTTTTAGGCAATCAGTTAATTATTGTGCTTGAAGTATTATCAAGAATTAAAAGTAATGCAAGATTTTTAGAGGCTGAGATTTCGGAATAAACTTATTACAGTTTTTTGAAACACAGATGACACAGATTGATTATGATAAAATTTGATATTTATCTGTGTTATCAGTGTTTCTGCCGATTAGTCTTTTGTCGAATTTGGAATAAGTATTGGTTCTTCATCGTCGTCGTCAAGCAGTTGAACTTGCTTTTCATTATTCAGAATCATTGTTGGAGTTCCTTTATATTCATCAACTCTTCCTGTAAAACAAACTTTTTTTCCTTTGAGGTCGTCTTCGGGTTTATAGCTGAAATTTAAGCGTTCTGTTTTCCAGATATTTGCCGAAAAAACCTGATTTGGAAATTGCTGGTCGAGGTTAATAAAAGTAGCTCCCGATTTAGCACTATATTTTGTTGCAACCACTGTTCCACACACAATTGCATCTTTTCCAATTTTGCTTTTTGCCTGAATTGTATTTACAGCACCAGTTGGCAAAGTGGTCGAATCTAATGGCAATACATCATTTTTTTCTTTTTCGGAAAGCCAGCTTTTTACATTTTTTTCAGCTTCAATTCTATTTTCAATGCTATCGTCTAAATTTGGGAAAAAGTCAATTCCGGTTATTGCTTCAATGCTATCAATAGTAACTGCATAGCTATTAACAGGATATTGGCAATATTTGTTAGGCATAATGTAGGCAATCCCCTTTTTTTCGTCGCCCTCATTATCAAGAACTATCTTAAAATATAATTTTGGCACACTAACTTTGTTTTTTCCGATTTTTTCTAACTCGCCTGTTAATATGCCTCCAGTTACAACATAAACTTGCTCGTTATAATTTGTAACATATTGACGAATTTTGCCTTCCAATTCTGCCCATCTTTCGCGATTTAGCTCAGGTTTTTGAGGCGACATGTTTGAATAATAATACGATTCGCTTAATGCTTTTCGAGACCAACGAAAATCAGCCGACGGAGCAAGATGACCTCTGTCGTAACCGCTGTTCCAGTAGTCGTCTTTTGTTGCACTTCCACGGTTTTTTACTAAAGTATCTATTCTGAAATCGTTTGTGCGTCCGGTTTTTCCATCAATAATATCGGGTGTAATAATATGCGAAACCCATTTTGCCTGCATATTATCATCATCATAACATAATGCCATAGCTGAATGGAAAATTACAAAATCGCCTACTTTTAAAACCGGTAATCCAACATTGCGAATATCTTCTATTACTTTTTGAAGTTTTAATTCTTCAATTTCATCAAGTAGTTTTTCTTGTTTGTCTTTGAAAGAATTAATTTCTACTTGTTTTTCGTTAATCTGCTTTAAAATAGCATTTTCCTGAGAATAAATGTTCTCAAAGCAGATAAGAAATGTAATTACTAAAAATATTTTCATTGTTTATGTTTTTTATTAGACGCTGATTATTATAATTTTTCTTTTGCCATTTTTTTTTTGACAGGATTAACAAGGTTAACAGGATTATTACCAAATGTAAATCCTGTTAATCTTGTCTAAAATCATCGTAGAAAGGATTTGTATCCTGAAACTTAAATGGCACAGGTTCAACCGTAAATCCTTTTTTCCTTAACAATTCCAAAACTCCTTTTGTACCACCCAAGTGAGCAGCTCCAATTGCATTAAAGGTAGTTTGTTTTTTTGAGAACTTCGCAATTTGTTGAGCCATTCTTACATTTCGATTAGTCAAAAAAGCTTCGTTAAAATTAGCAGGCATTGTAGAATCGTTTGAAAGAGTTAGCATTTGATCCAGATTTTCGGAAAGATATGCTTCTAATAATTTGTCAAAGCTGTCTGATTCTTTAACTGTATCTTTGGCACTTTCTAACAGCATACGTACTTGTTCTTGAAGTGAAATTTGGTCAACAGCAGCCATTTGCTCTTCAAATTTTTCAATTCCTAAAGTTTTTTTATTTGCTTTATGTGCTAAATCCAAAAAATACAGATCCAAAGGCATTTCTTTGTCTTTGCTCATTCCTGCCTGCATTACTTGCGACATAATAAAAAATGGCTTGGTTTTATTGAATAAAAACAACGACATTCCGGTTTTTTCTTTTATAAATTTGTCCAAAAAATCGTAATCTTCTTTCGACATAAGTTTGTCGAGTGTTACATCCTTCATTAGCATTGCGTTCTGAATAGATTCTTTGTCTAATTCGTCAAGTAGTACTTCCATTGAGTATGCATTACATTCTTTTAATTTTTCTTCAACTATTGGCTCAAACGAAAAGACTCGTTTATCCTGAATGTGAATTGTTCCGTACACATACGATGGTTTTTTTAAACCCTTTCCTGAAATTTTCCATAGCAAACTTTGCGAAAATGTAGAAGCAGAAATTAAAAACAGTATGCTGATAATTGTAAACTTATTGATATTCATAAGATTGCTGATTTATTTTTATTTTGTAAAATTAGAAAATATAAATGATTTATTAAGGTTAAAAAATGGGGCTATGTTAAATAAAATGGGAAGTTAAGTTTGGTTATTCAATATATGTTTTCAAAATATTTTCTTATCTTTGCATGAGATAACTCTCATATAAGTTCAAAAACAAGAAATATGAATGATATATCACACATAAAATGGGAAGCAATGTCTGATAAATCTTTAATGGAGTCAATTGGAAAATTTATTCAATCACATCGTTTAACTCAAAACAAAACACAAGAAAGAGTGGCATCAGATGCCGGAATAAGTCGTTCTACATTAAGTTTATTGGAAAGAGGTGAAAAAATAAGAATTGATAGTCTTATTCAAGTGTTAAGAGTGCTTAATTTACTTTACATAATGGATGTGTTTAAAATTCAAGAGCAAATCAGTCCAATTGAATACGCTAAAATTAAAAAAAAACAAAGAAAACAGGCTTCTCCTCAAAAAAACAAAAACACTAATAACAATGATTTAGGATGGTAGATGTAGCTGAAATTAAAATATGGGGCGAATCGGTTGGAGCCGTTCGCTGGGATGAATCACAGCAATTGGGATATTTTCAATATGACCCTAAGTTTATTCAAAAAGGATTGGATTTATCACCTATCAAAATGCCTATTTCTCAAGGCTCTCAAATATACAGCTTCCCAGAGCTAAAAAAAACAACTAACGAAACAGAAGACACATTCAAAGGATTACCAGGTTTATTAGCCGACATGTTACCAGATAAGTATGGGAATAGACTAATTAACACTTGGTTAGCTCAACAAGGAAGGGCAGAAAACAGCATGAATCCAGTAGAAAAGCTATGTTTTATTGGCACAAGAGGTATGGGAGCATTAGAATTTGAGCCAGCACAAATCAAAGAAAGTGCAAGAAATTTCTCATTTGAATTAGATGGATTGGTTGAACTCGCTAAAAAAATGCTAAATGAACGTGAAGCTTTTTTAGCCAACCTAAGTAAAGATGAAGAAAAGGCAATGATGGAAATCTTAAAAATTGGGACTTCGGCAGGTGGTGCTCGTCCTAAGGTAGTTATTGCATATAATACCAAAACTGGAGAAGTAAAATCGGGTCAAGGAAATGTGCCTAAAGGCTTCGAACATTGGTTACTTAAATTAGATGGTGTAAGCGAAGTACAATTTGGAGAAAGTTCTGGGTGGGGACGTGTTGAATATGCTTATTTTCTAATGGCAAAAGATTGTAAAATAGAAATCAGTGAATGTCGTTTATTAGAAGAAAACGGAAGAGCACACTTCATGACCAAACGCTTTGATAGAGAGGGAAATATTAAACATCATATTCAATCTCTTTGTGGTTTACAACATTATGATTTCAATGATATGTTTGGCTATAGTTATGAGCAAGTTTTTCAGACAATGAGATTACTACGATTAACTTATCCCGAAGCCGAACAAATGTTTCGAAGAATGGTATTTAATGTACTAGCTACAAATTATGATGACCACACAAAGAATTTTTCGTTTATTTTAAAAAAAGATGACAAATGGAGACTAGCCCCCGCTTATGATTTATGCTTTTCCTACGACCCAACAAATCATTGGGTAAGCAATCAAACATTAAGCATCAATGGAAAAAGACTCGGAATAACAAAAGAAGATTTAATGACTTTATCAAAGAATAATAACATCAAAAATGCTAATAAAATTATTGATGAAATTAACTATGTAGTAAAATCATGGAATAAATATGCAACACAAGCTAAAGTAAAAAACGATTTAAAAGAAAAAATTAATCATAATTTGAATGTTTACTAAAAATAGGGTTATTCGACATTTTAAGTGGAAGCATTATTTATGATAATATTTTCTTTTACTTTTTTATCGAAAAAAAGTAACAAAAAATACTTCGACTTGGCACAGTGCATCGCTTTTAATTGCAAGAACTCACTCCGGTTATACGTTAGCTTCGCTTATTCGTAAACGAATTCGCTCAAATACTTGCAATTTATTCTGTTTAACTTTTTATTTCTTCATCAATTCAATATGCTCAATCAAAGCATCAATTTCAACTTCATCCATAATAGCTTTAAATGAAGGCATTGCGTTTTTTCCTTCTTTAATAATCTGTTTCATTGTTTCTTTGTCTGTTTTGGAAGCAAACAAATCAATTGTACCATAAACAACTTTGCCGTCGCTACCATGGCAGTATGCACAATTTGCATCAAATAATGCGGCACCATGAATTGCTTTATTATATGAAGGATTTTCAGGATTTGTTTCTATATCGCTACTTACTTCTGCTTTTTTGATACGTTTTTTATTAATCTCACCTAAACCATAGGAAACAATTATCAATAAAAGTGAAAGAATTGCTAATAATTTATTTGATTTTTTAAACCCAACAATCGCAACTGGAATTGCCGAAAGAACAATAATGATTTTGAGAATCTGAAATGTCGTAATATTTTCCTTCATCCATATCATTAATATTCCGGTTACAAGAAAAAGAAAGCTGATTGCAATATCAGGAATTTTTATTTTTGAAGAAAAATTTTGCAACAATTCCTTTTTATTAGTCAATAATATAAATGTTTTGATTACGTAAATCAAAAGAAATAACGAAATTATTATGTGATGTGCTTTAAGTAGATATATATACATGTTTTTAAGATTTTAAATCAAAAAATATTTAAAGACCTATTTTCATTTTCGTAACTACTCAGCCACTATATTAGTCTGTTTTGCCACAGATTACACAGATTTTTCACAGATTATTAACCGCCGAAGGCGGTTTTCTTTGTGAAAATTCTAAAAATTAATATTAAATCT
>Ga0154347_1062_pt3 | contig 17165 bp, 14 predicted proteins | sample RifGroA2_FD_115875 | JGI IMG/M metagenome (GOLD analysis project Ga0154347, IMG submission 115875) | Bacteroidetes bacterium GWA2_31_9
AAACTCTTTAAGCTCACCATCTTCAAACTCAACTATCTTATTATCAACTGTAAGCAGCTTAACTTTTTTGCCTGTTTTAATTTTTTCATATTGCTGACCAAAGTATAGAGCCATTGCCCCACTAGCTCCAGCAGCACCAACAATACCAAGCGTTTTTAGAAAATTACGTCTCGATTTATTGTTAGATTCTTTTTTGTTTTCTTCCATTGTATAAGAAAATTTTGAGCTGTAAAAATAGTAAAAATAATTATTACTAAAAAAGCATTTGTGTACCTAAATATTAATTTTGTGTTATAATAAATTTTTCTTTTCAAAAACTTGTTATATTTTCAACAATTGCAAGTGTTTTAACAAATTATAAAAATGAAAAGAACGTGCTTTTTATCATTAAAAAATGTATTTTTGTTTAGAATAATAAAATTATGGAAAAATTGAAAGAGTACGCCGAATTAGCACACAATATTTTAAATGAGAATGGAACAATTGCTGAAACAAGTGCAGAAACTAACTATCTTCAAAGTAAAAATATTATATCTTCATTTTTTGACAAGAAAAAGAATGGTGATTTAAAAACAGTAATTTCCCGATTGACATTGATTGATAGTTATTATTCAACTCAAATAAATAGTAAGCGATAGCCTAAAAAAGAGGCAAAAAATTAAATGCTTAAAATGAATTTTTTGGACAGTGATTTTTTAATGTTTTTAGAAGAAAAATTGATTTGAAAAACAATTTTTCAAAAAAAGACGAAAACAAGAGCAAAGCAAATCTCGAAAAAGAACGAAACCAAGCAATAAAAAAAAGAATTTTTCTAGGCAGCTAACCCCTTTGCATACAACAGGAGAGGGGCTAATATTCTATAATATAGAGCTTAGTGATTTATTTATCTTCGTAGTGCCCTTTTGCTTGTAGAACGATGACGGTTATAATGCTTTTTTCTATTTTATAAACAAGCCTGTTTTTTTGATTAATTCGTCTTGACCAACAACCTGATAAACCGTGCTTTAATTCTTCTGGTTGCCCTGTTCCTGTTTCTGGATGTTCCATAAGTTCATCCAAGAGAACATATAATTTTTTGATAGCTGATTTGTCCCCTGATTTAACAAGAGCTTCAATGTCCTCTTTTGCTTTTTTAGTGAAGTCTAATTGATACATGCTATAACCCTAACATTTTCTTAATATCTTCTTTTGACTTCAATGTAACAGCAATCTCCCCATTACTGGCTTGTTCGCTTGATATTAGTATGCGTTCTATATTTCGAGGGTCATCAAAATAAGGGTCATTGCTTGGGCTTGGATTTTCTGGGATTTCAGATCCTCTTGGTACAAGTTCAAGAAATTCACGTTTTCGCTTTATAATTACCCGTTGTTTTGAAGCTAAATCAAAATATTTCCTTTGATTATCTCTAAAATCCCTGCTACTGACGACTAACATAATATTGTTTTTATTAATAGCGTACCAAAATTGGTACACAAATATAAAGCAAATTATTTAATAAAGCAAAAAAAATTATTTTTAGAGACTGTTTAAAATTTGAATAAAAATTTTATTATATGCTTTTGCCACTAAAACACCAAAACACGAAAAATCACCAAATCAGTTTTTTACATGTAATTCTTTTTTGTGGGATTTTGTGTTTTTGTGACTTCGTGGTATTATTAATCAGTTTAATCAAAAAAAATAATAAATTTAAACAGTTTCTAATAATCCTAAAATAATTGCTTTCATATTCTAAATTTGTTTTATATATCTAATAATATGTCCAAGTTTTGAAAACAAGATATTTTTTTAATATTTTAATCAAATATTAATCTAAACCAATAACAATTTCGATTTATACAAATATAACAACAGGAAGATTCAAAAAAAATTAGAATAGACAGGTGTTTGATAGCTTTTGTTTTAACAACAGAAGGGGGAAAATAGGGTAGAGTAATACAAGCCCAACCACCATACTTTTTTAGGGTAATATTTGGAAAATTCACGCACATACCCTAACTCTTACTAAATAAAAGCCACATAAAGCTTCATAAATTTGCATTTTTCCAATCACTCAAAAGCCTTTATCAATCTTTTATTCACTTGGTCTTGCGTTGCGAATTTTTCCATAAAGCGACATTGATAAACCAATACTGCCATACAATCCACTCCATTTTACAACAACCAACTCTTCGCTAACTCCGGGGTTTACATAAAAATTAGCATATCCCGATTTACTTGCACTACTTTCGTGGCTTTCTTTGATATTCATAAATTTTTTCCCAAAACGAGCACTGGCTAAAATTCGTTTTGATATTATCCAATCCATTCCAATTGCAAAATGTGACGCAATTCCAGATATTGAAGAAATTTTGTACTTATTGTTATAAATATTTGCATAACCACTCATAAAACCCATTTCCATTGCCGGTTCGAAAATTAAAATAAGATTTTTTTTGTGATTAATTGTATGTCCATAATACATTGATATGCAGTATATAAAGGTTTTGAGTTTAATTTCGTTTTCAGTAAAATAAAAGTTCTTTGCATAAATGGCATCCGATTGCGAAAAAATGAGCTGAAGTCCTGCTCCAAACCAATTTCTCTTGCTTCCACCCATTTCGCTTCCCATTCCAAGATTAAACGAGTAAAGTTTTGGATTTCCACTCAATTCAAGCTTATTGTTTTTGTTAATATTTCTCCAAAACTCCGTTAAATTATCGGAATCGTCTCGTTTATAATAATATGCAGCAAGTCCAATGTTGAATTTCATTCGAGGAGTAGTAACATCTTTTGACGATTCCTTTATTTGATTAATCTTTGTAAAATCATCAACTTTTCCATTGTGATAATTGATTCGAGAAATATCACTGATAAATACTGTATATATTCCAGCAAACTCAAGTTGAGGAAATTTTTTGTATTTGATTTCTACATCGCCTTTTTCGAGAATTGTCGCAATAATTTTTGAACCACTTCGTAAGCAAATTGTGTCTTGAGATTTTGCAAAGTTAGTTATTACAAATACAAATAAAATCAATATAATTACTCTCATAAATTTTCGTATTAAATATAGATTTAATAACACATCAAAATTACTATATAAAAGCCATTTATAACAGTAATTTATAATTACTTTTATGTTTCAATTTAACGCATAATTTATGTTCAAATTAGGCATATTCCTATTTATAATTTTGTTTTTCGCAAATAGCTTTTGTTTTTCGCAATCGTGGAAAAGAGCTGACAGTCTGTGTCTTAAATTTTTAACTGTAAACAAATACGATTCAGCTTTATATTTTGCAGAAGAAGCTTGTGCTATAATAAGAGGTACAGATGGCGAAAAAAACATTCATTTTGCCGACATGTTAAATGGCATGGTGGTTTCGCATTTTTATCTGGGTAATTATTCAAAAGCAAAATATTATAATTTAAAAGAAATTACATTACGAGAATCGCTAAAAACCACAAATGATGAAGGTTATATTAATTCTTTAAAAAATGCTGCGATAATTTGCAAAAAATCGGGAAGTTATGAGGAATCATTAAATCTGATTAAAAAAGCTGAAAAAAAGGCTTTAACTTTTTATGGATTTGATAATCCTGAATATGCAAATATTTTAAGCACATTTGGAAGTGTTTATAACGACCTTGGCTGTTCAAATAACGATGTAATATTTTTAAAACAAGCCGAAGAATATTTTACAAAAGCTGATAATATTTTCAAAAAATATGGCAAAAAATTTATTTATTTTGACGTTTTAAACAAGTCAAACTTAGCATCATACCAAAACAATGTTGGAAACTCGCCTCTTGCGGAATCAATATTTCAGAAACAAATTTTATTATGCGAACAAGAATACGGCACAAACAACACAATATATGCAAGTTCGCTTAATAATATTGGTGTTTTTTATTACAATAAGGGAAATTACATGCAATCTGAAAAATATTTTAATAAAGCAGTTGAAATATATCGAAAAAGTAATGAAGTCGAAAGTAAAAATGCCTCAATTTGTATAAATAATCTTGGAGCTTTATATCACGATATTGGAAATTACAAACTTGCCGATAAATATATTACAGAAGCATTGAATTTGTTTGAAAAAAATGAGCAGAAAAGCCATATTAATTATGCATTTATGCTTAATAATTTAGCATTAATTAAAATGACAAAAAATTATTATTCAAGTTCGGAAAATAAAAGTCAGGAAGCTTTAATTAATTCGGGCAACCTTTTTATGCAAGCCGATTCAATTTTTGATGTTAATTGTACAATGCCAAATCCCGAAGGTTATATAATAAAAACAAATATTGCTCTATGGTATAAATTAACTGGAAATAGCTCTAAGGCTTTGAATATAGTTTATGACCAAATAACACTAACTAATAGATCTGCCTTTAATTCGGTTTCGTTAATAAAAAAAATGCCTTTAATCGACCATTTAAAAACAAATCAACAGCATGATAATCAGGCAAAATTTGAGCCGATTTTAATAGCAATTACAACAAAAATTACCGACCATTTACAAAACGAAAAAGCATTAGAAAAAAATGAAGAAAACCAGATTGCGTCAACAAAATTTTTAATTCGGCTTATAATTGGAAAACGAAATAAAATTAAAAAAGAATTAGGTCCATATCACCCCGGATATGCCTCGCTTATAAAAATGCTAACACCTCTTTACAAATCTATTGGCGATTATGATATGGAAGAAACCTTAACACTTGAATACATCAATGTTTTTATTCACAATACATTACAAGATTTTTCATTCCTTTCTGAAAGCGAAAAGGAGTTTTACTTTCAAACCAGCATGAGCGATATTTATTCATTCATTGCATATACTTTGAGGCGGAAAGACAAAAATCCGGCAATTACCGCAGAAGCGTATAATTTTGTATTGTTGAATAAAGGACTGATGTTAAAATCAAATACAGCTATGCGACTAGCAATTCTTAATAGCAAAGACACATCATTATTAAAAAAATACGATGAATGGATTTCTTTACAAAAGGAAATATCGGCACTTTACTCAGTTTCTGTTGACCTTCGTAAAAAAAATATTGCTACGTTAGAAACAGAAGCCAATGTTTTAGAAAAAGATTTGGTTCAAAATTCACAATCATTTGGCGATTACAGAAAAGGGCTTCAATTAACATGGTTAAATGTACGCGATAGCTTAAAAAACGATGAAGCAGCAATTGAGTTTACACATTTTAAAGTTAAACAAAAAGATGGTATCGAAAAAACTTTTTACTGTGCATTGATAATAAAATCCGATTCAAAATACCCTGAAATGATTCAACTTTTTGAAGAAATTGAGTTAGAAAATATTATTGAAAAATCCAATGCAAACAATATTAACTACATTAATAAAGTTTATGGTACTAAAAATATTCCCGACAATAGACTGTATAAGCTTATTTGGCAGCCAATTGAGCCATATTTAAATAATGTTAAAAATGTATATTTATCGCCATCAGGCTTACTTTATAAAATTTCGTTTGCAACATTAAGTAGCGAAAAAAATATTTACTTATCAGAAAAATATCAATTACAAATAAAGGGAAGCACAGGAATTTCGGTTAACTCGAATATACTTTCAGCACAAAACAACATTTCGGCACTTATATTTGGTGGAATTCAGTATAATTCAGAAAGTTCCGACACTAAAATTTGGAATTATCTTGATGGAACAAAAAGCGAAGCAGACGCAATTAGAAATATTCTTGAAAAACAGCAGGTTAATGTCAAATACTTATCAGATTTTAATGCTACAGAAACGTCGTTAAAACAGTATGCAAAAAATTACAATTTTATTCATGTTGCCACACATGGTTTTTCTTTCCCCGACCCAAACGACATAAAAATTATTGAAAAATCTCAAAAAACAGAAGTTGGAGAAGTTGCATTTCGGGGCAGTATGAGTGGAATTGGCATGAATAGTTTTGTCAATAACCAAAATCCATTAATGCGTTCGGGGCTTGTTTTTGCAGGAGCAAATGATGTTTGGAATAACGATGAAATTTCAAAACCCGATGACGGAGTTTTAACTGCATTAGAAGTAAGCCAGATAGATTTACGAAAAACCGACTTAGTTGTGCTTTCAGCCTGCGAAACCGGACTCGGCGATATTATAGGAAGCGAAGGAGTTTATGGTTTACAACGAGCTTTTAAAATGGCTGGTTCAAAGTTTATTATAATGAGTTTGTGGCAAGTGCCAGATAAAGAAACATCGGAATTTATGACCACTTTTTATGAAAAACTTCTAATATTAAAAGATATTCGCAAATCGTTCAACGAAACCCAATCAGAAATGCGGAATAAATTTGACCCATATTATTGGGCTGCTTTTGTGTTGGTTGAATAATAATTGCCTCTAACAAAACAGTATTTTTTAGAAAAATAAAATTTCAAAAATCAAACTATTTTGAGCTATATGTTACCATTTCTTAAATTTTTCTAATATGTTTGTTATTTATCATAACTGTAATTATTTTTACAAAATATAATGATTTAAGATTTTATGGTTTTACCAATATATGTATATGGAAGTCAGGTTTTAAAGAAAATTGCAACCGAAATTTCTAAAGACTATTCTGACTTAGATATATTAATAAACAATATGTTCGACACAATGCATTATTCCGAAGGAGTTGGACTAGCTGCACCACAAGTAGGCAAATCAATCAGATTATTTGTAATTGATGCAGCTCCAATGTCAGAAGATGAACCTACGTTAAAAGATTTTAAAAAAGTATTTATTAATGCTAAGATAATTGAAGAGAAAGGTGTTGAATGGTTTTACAACGAAGGCTGTTTGAGTGTTCCAAATATTAGAGAAGATATTAAACGAAAGCCAGATGTTCACATAACTTATTACGACGAAAATTTCAATTTTTATGACGAATGGTTTAATGGAATTAAAGCAAGAATAATTCAGCACGAATACGATCATCTTGAAGCTACTTTGCTAGTTGACAGGTTATCTCAAATTCGAAAAAGAATACTTAAACGTAAATTAAGCGACATTTCATGTGGAAATGTTGATGTAAAATATAAAATAATTTATCCTAACAAATAAACATTATGATTAAAAATCTGATTTTCTTATCAATAGCAGTGATTTTATTTTCTTGCACATCACCTCAACAAGAAAAAGTAAAAAAAATAAATGAACTTGAAGCTTCAGTTTTTGACTCTTCAAGATTATCACTAAACAAAAATGTTGCAAATGAATTAGTTGGTAAATACGAAGAGTATGCTAATGAATATAAGACTGATACCGCAAGTCCAATGTATTTATTTAAGGCTGGGGAGTTATCAATGTCGTTAAACGATGGTATGAATGCAATGAAACTTTACAAAAAAGTTGAACAAGAATTTCCTGATTATAAAAAAGTTTCTGTTAGTATTTTTTTACAAGCATTTTTATATGAAAATTATTTGAATGATAAGGAAAATGCAAAAAGACTTTATAATACATTTATTTCAAAATATCCTAATCACGAGCTAGTTAAAGATGCAAAAGCTTCACTAGAAAATATTGATATTCCTCTTGAAGATTTGATTAAGAAATTTGAAGAAAAATCTGCTAAAGACTCAACCGTAAACATGTAATATTTTTTGAACTCAAATTTCACAGAAACATTACGTCAAACGCCATTTATAAGGCTAATTATTCCATTAATTATAGGAATTTTAGTTAAATTAAATATTCAATTTCAAATTCCAATTTTTGCACTTTCAGTAATTATTTTCTTTTTTCTTTTTCTTTTAATTATATTTTCAGGTTTCAAAAAACTACATACTAACTATAAGATTAGATGGGCATTTGGAATGTTTTTCAACTTAGTTCTATTCTCTATTGGTTTACTTTTAGTTGATCTAAATTTTTCGAAAGTTTCAAAAGGCACAATTAATCAAACCGATGGTTACTTATTAGCTTCTGTAATTGAAAAACCTGAATTAAAGGAAAAGTCAATAAAAGCAACACTTGAAATCAAAGCAATTGGCGATAAAGACCAATGGATTGAAACCAATGGTAAAGTTCTGATTTTCTTTCAAAAAGACTCAGCTTCTGAAAATATTGATGTTGGCGATAATATATTATTTAAGCCTGAAATTTCTGAAAAAAGAATTACAGGAAATCCAAGTGAGTTCAATTTTGAAAAGTATCTTACTTATCATTTAATATCTGATCAAACTTATTTAAAATCTGCTAATTGGAAGAAAATTAATGAAAAAGAAACTGGTTTGAAACTCTATGCTTATGAAATTAGGGATAAGTTTCTGAACATTTTTAAAAAATATGGCATTTCGGGAAACGAATATTCAGTACTTTCGGCATTAACAGTTGGCTATACAAGCGAATTAGACAGTAAAATTAAACACTCATATTCCTCTTCGGGAGCAACTCATATTTTATCAGTCTCGGGGCTTCATGTAGGAATTATATTTATAGTTTTCAATTATTTACTAAAGTTTATGGAAAAAATAAAATATGGAAAACTTATTAAAGCAATTTTTCTAATTTTATTTTTATGGTTTTATGCTCTTTTAACTGGTTTATCACCATCGGTACTTCGCTCGGCAGCAATGCTTTCTTTTGTAATTGTAGGACAATCACTAAATCGACAGGCAAATATTTATAATTCAATTACTGCATCGGCATTTATTCTAATTATAATCAATCCATTTATTATTACAGATTTAGGCTTTCAACTTAGCTATCTGGCACTTATAAGTATAATTTACTTCCAACCATTAATTTATAATTGGATTTATATAAAAAATAAGTGGCTAGATAAAATATGGGTTTTGGTTTCGGTTTCTATTGCTGCTCAAATAGTTTCAACTCCAATTTCGTTATTTTACTTTCATCAATTCCCAAATTACTTTTTACTAACTAATATTTTGGTAGTTCCAATGTCAACTATAATAATATATTTAGCACTAACTTTATTAGCATTTTCAAGCTTAGATGTAGTTGCAAATTATATTGGAATTGCACTTAAATATAGTGTAAGAATCTTAAATAATACAATCACTTCAATAGAAGGTTTGCCTCATTCAGTAAGCGAAAACATTTACATTAGCGGATTTCAAATGTTTTTAATTTATCTATTTATTATAGTTTTTACCAGTTATTTTATTTTGAAAAGAAATTCGATGCTTAGGCTTTCTCTAATTACAATTATTTTATTTCTAATTTCCACTTTCTATAATGACTTTAATGCATTAAAACAAAGAAAATTAATTGTTTATAACATTCCAGGCAATACTGCCATAAATTTTATTGATGGAAAAGATAACATATTGATTAGTAACCTATCAAAAAATGCAAACAGCTCAACATTGCTTTTTACAACCAAGAACAATTGGTTGGAATTAGGATTACAAAAGGAAAAAATAGTTGACGTTAATTCCTTGAATCACAATAGTTTATTTACAAACAATCTCACCGTTGACAATAAAAATCTTTTATTGAAAGACAGATATTTAGGTTTTTACAATCACCGTTTTTTGATTATTAATAAAGACTTTCAGCTAAAAAAATATACTAAAAAAATAAAAGTTGACTATATACTAATAACATCGAATAATAAAATAAAAGTCAGCGACTTAGTTAAATATTACGATGTAAAAACTCTTATAATCGACTCATCTAATTCGCCACGAAATATTGAAAAATGGAAAGCCGAATGTGCGAAATTTAATATTGCTTATAATGTAGTTGCTGAGAATGGAGCTTTTATTACAAACCTTTAATTTAAATGGTTATCGAAATAATTTGGAACTTGGAATTTAGAGATTTATTAATGAATTACTGAACTGAGTAGCCAGCTTGAAACCCAACTAAATGTAATATTTAAGAAGTAAAATGCGATGTACTGAACAATGTCGAAGTATAAAATTTGTACTGCCTTGAACAAAAATAATACATATTCGATTTTACTTATTACATATTGAATGAACCTCTAACTCATTAAATCTAAATAAGATATAAACAGCTAAAAATTTAAAGATTCTTAGCTGTCAGCTCCTTAATTTTTTCCTCTAGCAAATCATTAATTTTTTTCTGGAGTTCGTACTTTTCTTTTAATTCTGTAAGCTCTTTTTTATATTCAAAAACTTCTTGATATAGTTTTTTAGTTTCTTCAGTAGTTTTTAAATATTGAGCACGAGCCTCTTCCATAACTTGATAGTCTTCATTAAAATATTTAAAAAAATTATGACTTAAAGCTTTGGATATATTTAATAATGTGCTTGTATCAATTGTATCCTTATCAAAAATATTATAGGCAGAAGCTCTGCTTCGATTTATTTTTTTTGCAAACTCAATAACAGAAATCTTATTTTCTGCTAAATATTGTTTGATTTTCTCGCCAATATGTTCCATAACTGCAAAAATCACAGTTTTAAGTTGATTTTCAAAAAACACAATGTATTAATATTGATAACTTAATTACTAAATATATAGACATTGAGTTTAATTATATGTACATTTGTGTAGATAAATTAAGAATTTTATAAATGAGTGAAATATTTGACAAGATTATTCCATTAACTATTAGTTGTTTACTTAACAAACCTCTTAAAACCTGTCCATTTTGTGAATTAAGGCAAGAACCTATTTTAAATCGTATTGAAAAAATAAATGGACTAGATATTTCTGAAAAAGAAAAAATGTATAATCATCATTTGGACTGTTATTTAAAAAGGATAAAAAATGAACAAAAATAGAGACTCAAAACATTTGCGTTTCTTTGTAAAACCCTGTGTATTACTTTGAGAATTACTATTTTGCACATTTTCAACTTTTCTAAACTACTTCATTATGTAATATTTCTTTTACAGCAATTTCAAAAGCATTAATGCCTTTTGCTTTTTTTATCTTTTTTAGTGCTTTGTGTGGATTTGAAAACGAAAGAGAAAAATATTCCCAAAAACCCAACATTTTCATAAGTAGATGGCTAGAACCTGATAATGCACTGCTATAATCTTGAAAAAGTGTGTTGTGAAATTTTTCAAATATTTCAAATCGGTCTTGTGGGTATTCAGTTGTATTATTTTTTATCATACTTGGCAAAAATGGGTCGGCAATAAGTCCTCTGCCAATTAGCCAATGATCTATTGTTGGAAAGCGTTCCTGAAGTTCGTTAAATACTGAAACAGAAGTAATATCGCCATTAAAACATATTTTATGTTTAGTGATTTCCAAACATTTTTGAAACGAATCTAAATCAACATTTCCTTTATAAAGCTGTTTCCCAATTCGGGGATGAATTGTTATGTTTTTAATTGGGTATTTATCCAGAACAGGTAAAAGCCTGAAAATCTCTTCGTTGTTGTCGTAGCCAAGTCTGGTTTTAATCGACACTATTATATTTGATTCTGAATGTACTTTATTGAGAATTTCATTAATTTTTTCAAATTCCTTAATAAATCCTGAACCCAAAGCACGTTTTGTAACCATTGGATATGGGCATCCAAGATTCCAGTTTAGTTCCTTATAACCAAATTGCTGAACGAATTTTACTACAAACAAAAAATCATTGGCATCGTTGGTCATTATTTGAGGAATAATCTCTGTTCCAATATTGTTTTGCAGAAGAATATCCTTTTCGTTAGACGATTTAATTTCATCTTTTCCAGTTAATCTAATATATGGAGCATAAAAAGTATCAATTCCGCCAAAGAATTTGTTAAAGGCATTTCGAAATCGAAAATCTGTAAAGCCTTGTAATGGTGATGAAATTAGGGTGTGGGTCATTAATTCTCTGATATACTTTTTAAAAAGATAGTTTTTTTACTTGACTTAAATTTGCAAAAATCGTTTAATCTTCAGCCCAATCATCGTGATTATAAGTTCTGATATTCTCAACAATTTCGATATTGCTACAGTCTGGCACTGGACCTAATACATGTTCAAATAAACTAAGAACCACATTTACTTTATCCATTCGTAGTGTTTTTTTTCCTTGTTCAAGTTCCCGAATAAATCTTAAACCTACTCCTGCTTTTGCTGATAGTTCAACTTGTGTCAGTTTTAGAGATTTTCTTTGTGCTTTGACAAAATCGCTTAATGATAAATTTTGTTCTGACATATTTATACCTTTACGGGTACAAATATATGATTTGTTTTTATTTTGTTATACCTTTTTGGGATTATTATATAATCGAACAACATCATTATACCCTTTATGACACATAATCACAATTGTAAATAAGCTAAACTTGATTATTATTTGTTAATTCTTCAAGACACAATGTAGTATTAGCAAGCTGTTGAATCCAAAATCCATGCTTCTTTCCATTGCGATAACTTAATTCTTCGCTTCGAATCTCTAAAATTTTATTTAATGATTTTCTGTTTAAAATTTTCAAACAAGATATTCTCGATTCATCTGTTATTCTCTTTAAATATTCTTTTTTAATTCGATGTGCTTTTAATCTACCATCATTTCGTACATCGGAAAATCCAAAATCTGTATCTCGTTCTTTAATTTGAAATAATTCTTTAATTTCAGGGGTATCTAGCACGATAAAACCTTTTTGAAATGCTTTTTCACCTACAGGAATTTCCTGATCTTCGACTATTAGCAATATGCCATTCTCTGATAATAAATTTGAGATATCTCCATCTTTTGAAAACATTCTTAACCAGTCATTTGGGTCAATTTCCTGAAGTACATTACACATTATAACAACATCAAAACTTTCTCTATCATAAATTGTAAATAACGAGTTAAAATCATTGAAATATCTTTTTTCAGGTTCTTCAAATATTTTTTCTAATATTGATATACATTCAGGCTTATCAGTATTAAACTTGTCGTAGGCTATATATTCAAACCATTTTATAAAATCTTGAATAAGTTCTTTATTGTTTTCAATAATATTGCATAACAATCGACCTTTGCCCGCTCCAAAATCCAATATTCGTATTTTATTTTTATCTTTTAAATGCAGTTTAATTTCATCTCTAATCTGAAGAGATTGATTATCATTTTTATCTGTAATAACAGATACTGGTTTAAAAAGGCTTTCAAAAGCATACCTGTTTAATGCAAATATTCCTGGAAGGCTAATAAAATCTTGTAATTTAGAAACCTGATTTTCATCACCTATTAAACTTGATAAAACTATCTCTGGAATTGAACCTGCATATGAGACCTTTCCTTGGTCAATATACCAGACATTGCTTGGATTAAATGAAGCTATTAACGGTATTGAGTGTGTTGAAATCCAAATTTGTCCATTTGGTATAAGATTTATAATTCTATCAATTGTTTCAATTATTACTGATGGATGAAGATGATTTTCAGGCTCGTCCAAAAATAAAATTAATTCATCTAGCGATTTATTTTGACAATGAATCGCCAAACATAATTGAATTAATACTTTTTGACCATCAGAAAGTTTTGATTTTCCTAAAGGAAACCCAAATATAGTTGGCTCTCCATCAATATTTCTTTCTAGTTCGGTATTAAGAAATAGTTTTATTAAATCTTTTAATTTATTGTAATCATCAATTGCATTAGTTTTTTCTTCTGGTGAAACAACAATATTTTGATGAGTTGCATTATAAAATCTTTCCTGAATTACTTGAATTCTTGCAAACGTTCCTTCAGCTAATGAATTTACACCAACTGCATCAATATGTAGTGCAGATGTTTTTAACTGGTTTTTATTATAATTATTTGAATCTTGTAAATTCAATGATTTTGGTATAAAAGGAACGATAACATATTGATTTTGTAATTTATCTGTTTCTATCAAATTCCAACTTAAGACATCTTGTCTTTCTTTTATTTGCTTTTCATCACTTTTTATTTGCCGTTTTAAACTTTCAATTCTACTTTTAATTGGTGAATTTATACTATCATCAATTATTGATGCTAATTTATCTTCACTAATCTCAAGTTGGGTATTATGTTCAATTAATTCTTTATTATAAATTTCTAGATTTGCTTTTGCTTGGCTTACCTCTATTGCTTTTGGTTTCTTTGTTAGAGTATTTAATATTAGTTCTAGCAATCTTGTTTTTCCAGAACCATTTTTTCCAGTTAGCAAAACAACCTGACCAAGTCTGTGCATTTTTACAGACTCAAGTCCATTATTAATTAACTCTTTAGGAATATTTATTTTTGTAATTCTCATAATGTTTTTATTTTATTTTTTTGAAAAATTAATCAGAAATAAAAAACTATCTCTTAATAAATCACAACAACCTTACAATTTTTAATTAAAAAACCATTTCTTATAACAACCTCATAAACCCCCTTCCCAAAACTACTTACAGGAATTGAAATTTTCTTTTGTCCATTTGTCGAATTTAATTTATAAACCTCTTTTCCATAAATATCAAATATTGCAATTTGCACATTTTCTGTTGGTTTTGAACTGAAATCAATATTTAACAAACCATTTTGTCTTACTGGGTTTGGATAAATTAAAGCTTGTAAATTTTGTTTTTCATTTGTGAAATTAAGCGAAGTTAAATCGAGAACTAAAATACCATCAGAACTAGTAATGCTTGAAAATAGACCTGCTCCGTTTATTGCTTTTACCGAATAATAATATGTTGTATTGTAAACCAGTGGCAAACTGTTAAGCGAAATATCTGAAATTATATCGCCACCATCTGTCCAAGTGTAAATGTCGTCGTTTCCGGCAGAAGTGCCAATTGCGTAGTAATAACCTTCAACTCCTGAGTTTGCATCTGTAGAAGATGCCCAGCTTGCCGAAAGCGAACTATTGCTTCCGGTTGTGTCTTCGTCGGAAATTAAGCCGTCGTTTACAAAAGAAATTGCAGAAGGCTCAGAGCGATCAATGTTTTGATAATGTGAGGTTACAGAAGAAAAGTTATCGCCAAAATCGTTTATAACAGATAAAATTCTGCCTGCAGGAGTGTAAATATCGGGATTGTCGTAACGAAAATCGCCATTCGAGCCAATTGTAAATAATTCATCTTCAGTTCGGGATTTGTAAACCAAAATATCGTCGTAAGAAACATTCGAACTACCTGTTCTCATTGATACTGCAACTCCATTTCGTACAGGGTCGGGATCAGTCCAGTTCGAAACTAAAACATCGTTTTGGAAAGCTTTAATTTCGCCAGTTACTGTATTGTAAATCACTTTATAATCGTACCATGTTCCAGCGTTAACTGTACAGGCATCATCGGTTTCCAAAGGAATAGCTGTTGGAGTTCCACGGTAAATCTGGCAAGTGTTGTCGTCTGAGCGAAAATAAACCATGTAGGAATTTCCTCTGTATGTTTGAGTTGGGTCGGTGCACATAATAAAAATTCCTGCACGATTGTTACTTGTGTTATCTTCAATTTTCATTTTCCAATTGTACATATAAACAAATCCGCTATCCTGAGTTACAGGTGCATAAATGTTAGGATTTGTAATACTTTCGTCAGTTTGTAAAAGCGATTGCGATGAAATTGTCCATGTGCCTGATAATGCTGTCCAGTCGGCATGAATAGCCGAATTAAAATGGTCGGTGAAATAACCTTTTGTGCTATTTGCACGCCATTCAATTCCATTAAAATCGGAAATATTTACAAATCGATAGTTCACCAAATAATTGTCGTAATCGTCGAAATGGACATTAAAATCGGTTGAAGCCCAAATATTCAGGTTAAAATCGGTTTGAGGAAGATTCAAATCGGTTGTAGTTGTAAAAGTTCGGGGATTTGTATAAACCGAAGTTCCTTGTCCCGGAACATTTACTCTTACAGTCCAGTAATAAGTTGTATTTGGAGTAGGAGTTCCGAAAGTTCCTATTGCTCCGTCTGTCCACAAAAAAGCCGAAACGGTATCGGTTGTAGCATTTACAGGAATAGAAGCGGTTGCAGTTGTCGAATTTGTAAATCCATCGGTTGCAGTCCAACCAGAAGAACTTGTCGAAACCTGAATTCTGTAATTATCTGCTCCTGTAATACTTGTCCAGTCGAATTGAACTGGAGAGGCTACATTTTCAGCTATTTGCATTGGAAAAATTGGAATCGGTGGATAAACAGCATCTTCCAATACCTGATTGTAATAACGTGGAATGTAACCAGCTCCCTGCATTGAAGTTGTTGTGTAAGTATTGTAAGTTACTGCCCAAGCGTTGTTTGCAGCAGTTGCTTCTAACATTAGGAATGAACCATTTTGAAGCACAGTATGAACAAGCCTAACGTGACTTCCGGCAAGGTTTGCAATGTCGCCAGGTTTAAGTTCTGTATAGCTTGAATAAGCAGTGGAAATATTTGGAAGTGTTGATGTTCCGTATTTTGAAGTCTGATTCCAAGCACGTGAAACAAATCCCGAACAATCAACTCCAACTGCACATGATGAACCAGCTCCTCCTGCATCGGTTGTTTTATCGCCAGCAGAAACTCCGTTTGCAAGTCCTGTTTCGTATTGAGTTAATGAAGAAAAACCACCCCACATATATGGAATTGAAATATTGGATCCAACTTGAACCCATGTTGGCGTTGTAACGTTGACACCGCCACATGTATAGTTTTTGATATTGTTTGAATTACACAACCATTCGTGTGTTTCAAAAGTTTCGCCAATTGAAATCATTTGACTTCGATAAATGGCTGCTTTATTGCCATTTACATTGTTGTTCTCATGTTCGAGTAATCCAGTAGGCAAAACATTATCGTTGAAATGATAATTCTGTGAATAAAGATTGCTGTCAAAAATATTCGACTTTGATGGGTTTATGGTATATAGTTCAGCATTTGAGGGCTTTGTTAGCATAAAATAAATATTTTCTGAATCAGCTGTAAAGTCGTGTTTCATGCTGATGTAATAAATGTCAGGTATTTGAATTTGAGAAACGAGATTGAAACTTCCATCTGTTGAGATTCCGAAAAAGTATCTTTCGGTTTTGAGAGGAAGTTCTCTTGTAATAAAATCAATATCAAGCCATAATGTGTTTTCTGAAATTCCTGCAAATATTACTGACCCTATTTTTTGATTTGTGTTAAAGCTCTGAATATTGATTAGTTTATTATTTTTATATTGCTCGATTTCATACACAAAATCACTAACACGAGTTGTTTTATATGATGTATTCAAACTTGTCATCCAACCTTGATATTCGATAGCTTTATTCAGAGTTTGTCCGTTATTTATCACAAGCCATGATTTTTGGTCTGGAGTCATT